>Ga0153954_1000065_pt1 | contig 98043 bp, 58 predicted proteins | sample TSFL038MetaG_FD_102277 | JGI IMG/M metagenome (GOLD analysis project Ga0153954, IMG submission 102277) | Attine ant fungus gardens microbial communities from Florida, USA - TSFL038 MetaG | ecosystem: Host-associated > Fungi > Mycelium > Unclassified | place: USA: Florida, Wekiwa Springs State...
AGAAAAGGAAGCCCGTGTGCGTCCGGCGGAATATCTGACCATTCTTAAATTATTCACCCTAGCCGAAGCCCTTAACCATCAGTGCGCCTCTAACAATACGCCTTCCATCTGCGCAGATCTTCCCGATCTCTATCAATGGGATATGGGACACTTATTAGAGGGAAGATCGGGCGAAATTCATTTTTTTGATCCTGTATTGGAAGATAACTTGCACCACCTTCGTGCCTATTGGAAAAATAAAGCGAAGCCGAGAAAGGAAGATGGATTTTTGTCTTTTTTTGGAGTAGAAAAGCTTCCTGCCAGCAGCGCCATCAATAGTAAAGGAGAAAACGCTGAAAGATTTCGACATGACGATGACCGCCTCTCTTATGGATGGAGCAGCGAAATCGCATGGAAAGATTTAGATTGGGCCAAAGGATGGATTTCAAATAATGAAATCTCCAAAAAGATTAAAGGATTTTCACCCGCTCTCGCTAAAGAAGGCCTCTTCACACAAGCCCTCTATTTTTTTCATAATCAAACGAAGGATTGGTCAAAAGAAGGCGTTTGGCCTGACAAAAAGCGGCCAGAAATTTTCCCAAGCACGCTTTATCCTTTGCGCGATCTTTCCTTTGCCATGGATTTCCTCTTAAAAAACAATTGGGATGTTTCGCAAAAGCCAGAGTTAACAGCGGAACAAACGATTCCTCCATTCATTTCAAAAGCGACTTTACATAGTGGTGGCGCGATAAGAATGGATGGAGTGCGTCCTTTCTCGCTACAGAAAAACGATAAAAATGAAGAAAAAGAGAGAAAAACTAGCCACGGCTTAGCAAAAATACAATTAAAGGACCAACCCTATCATCTGAATGCCAATGATTTTCTGAAACGCACTCAAACTGCATTAAAAGAATTGGTCAATCCCTTTTATTTAGAAAGAAAATCTTTGATTGCTCCTATTCATACCTATATCGATGATATCTCTTTTGCGACTTTCCGTCGAAGACATGATCCGCATTTTCAACGGCAGATGATGCCTCTGAACGTCAATGTCACAAATAAGCTTGGTGTACAGGAAAGCCGCGAACTTTTGGCCTTGAGTGGCATCCCCAGTCACCAGGTGCAGGAAACCTTTGCCTATTTTCAACGCTATCCTCTGTTACTTGTTGACCATCGATATCAAGAGTTTTTCAGGAAACTCATGTTTGAGCCGCCTTTGTTGATCGAAAAACTCTTAAGTGATCCAAAAGAAGCGCAACGATTTTCTAAGCAATTCGCTGACTTTTGTGCAAAAGGCTATGGTTTTTATAAAGAATATCAGGACATTCCTACAGCGGCCTTTTATTTGGAGGTGGGGCATTATTTTTCTAATACGCTCGACTATCTTTCGACTGCTGACTCTTATCGACAGCTCTTTCAATCCTATCCTCTTCCGCTTTCAGAATTTCCAAAAGCAAAAGTCCAGTTCAAAAATCTCCTCACGCTTCCTGACCTCTCACCGAAAGTTCGGACGCTATTGAGCTTGAATCTTCTCCAAGTGTTCCGAAATGCCAAAACACTCGATGAAAAGGACGTGGCTGATTTTCTTTCGAGTGCAATCTGGGTGAAGAAGTCCGCCCCTAATCCTAATGAAGAAGATCTGCTTTTTTCGAAGACGCAATACTTCGCCACTCGCGATTTGCCCTACCGATTTGCTGCCACAATTAAAACAGCATTAGAGAGCAATCATCGCGACGCTATCCTCAATGCCGTGGCCTCCTCCTTTTTAAATAAAAAATGTGAGTGGACATGGAAATCCTATGGAGCCACCTTCATAAATTCTGAAGGCACGATCACTATTGATCCTTTCGAGGCGGTGCTCTTAGAATCAGGCAGCGCAGCGCAAGCCTTGCTGCCGCTTTCTGACAAAATTACAAAGCAAATCTACAATACCACTAAGATAGCCGCTGCCCGAGAGGTACAACCTGGCGTCTTTGAAAGCCAAAATGAGAAGGGAATCCGTTATCGAATAGCCAATACTGAAAGTGGAAAGATCGCTGTCATCTATCGCGAGGTCAATGGAAAATGGCATCAAAAACTTCAAAATCATCAAATCTCTTTGCCGCTCATTTTAACTGCCCATGACTTTTGGCTCGAAGCCGACCGCTCTCAGTCCGTATCTGAAGCCCTTTTTGGCTACAATAGAAAGCTTTGGATAACAAACAAAGACACAGGCCAGCTTCTCTATGAGGCCGAAGTTAAAGAAACTGGCTCAACAGATCAGGGCGACCATCGCAAAATGTCTTATCAGCCAATCACGGTTTATCAGCTTGATGCTGCTGGAAAAAGGACAGGCCTTGTTTTGGCTAATACAAGAAATGAGGATTCTTTTTTAGATTCCATCAAGCAATTTGAAGAGGGCGCCTATATCCTTGCCTGGGTGGATCCTGTCAAGGGAGTCCCGGAGCAGATCCAGCTTCCCCGCTTTGGCCTGAATTTTGTCGTTCGGAATGGAAAAGCGGACTGTCTCTCTTTGGAAGGATATTCCATTGCCTCTGATCAATATGTCCCTGATTTGGGCCAGCTGACTCATTATCTGGTGTTAGAAAAAGAGAACAAGAAAATCATCCTCTTTCCCCGGCAGCATCTCAAAGAGCCAAAGCAAGGAACGTTGATTGTCGATCCTGCTCCTTATCGCAGTGACGATTTCAAGCCAATCCCCTATTATACGTTTGATCTGACCAAAGAAGGCAAAGTCAATCCAAACCGTACTGAAGAGGGAAGGTTGTATTTGGCGATGCTCAGGTTAGCAGAGCAAAAGTATGATGAAGCCTTGGAAACGCTTTCTGGGATTGGGTCACAAATCAAAGAATATCGCAAAGAGGAAGCGGAAGTTCTCATGTGGACTTTGCAATTAGCTGGTCAAACCAAGGACGCCGATCCAAAAGCGATTGCCCTCCGTTTAAAAGCGGGTTTTCTACTCTTAAAAAATAAGGAGGATTTTGGCAAGGGGCTTAAGCAGACGCAAATGAAGGAGGAAAAAGTCCTCTTTGACGAGCTTGTCACAGTCTGTCAGCTAGCAACTCAAAAGCGCGATCAAATTCCAGAGCGTTTTAGACTTGCCCTGCATGAGGAAAAATTCCTGCTCGATAAGCTCAATGAATATGAGCAATTGAAAGGATTATTGGAAGAAAGGAAGGCCCAGCTGGAAGGAACTTCTCTTCACAAGCAAAGCAACGTGGCTCTTTTAGGAATTAAAGGTAATAACCTTAAAGGTAGTAATCTTTACAATCGTGTTAACCTCTTTAATTTTTATGCGAGTTGGGATTCACCCACGAATAATAACTTTCTCTTTTTTCTTGATTGGCTTTCATTTTCGAATACCAATAACCCTTCTTTGCTTCAAGCCAAGGAGCTTTCAAATGGCTTTTTAGAGACGTATGAGACAATCAGTCTGTTGAAGACAATCAAAAAATACACTCAAGACGAAGAGATCCTTCGCCCCTACTATGAGAAGTTATATCTAAAAGTCCTTAATATGAATCCACCCGAAAGCTTTTCGATAGCCAATTTGGAAGAAGAACTTTTTGCGGCGTTGGAACTGATCATCAGAGGTTATTCCGACGATAGCGAACGTGCTGCAGCCACTATCATGGCAGCCTTAATGGCCATCCCTGATGTACCTGCTCCTGTTGAAGAAATCACCAAGATGATCAGAGAAACTAAATTGATAGAACTGACAAACATATTTAGGCCTCTTGTCGGAGGCTATCTTTCATTTCTCTACCAGAAAAATCTCGAGCCAGTCCCGCCAGGGATCACTGTTGCGCCGTTTAGTCCTTCGAATGCCAAAACGCCTTTATGGAACTCTTATGAAGACTACAACCAATGTCTCAATGCGCCATTTTTTCATGAAAGCGACATTCCTGCCGTAGGGCCGGCGCATCTTGTCAATCAAATTGCTCCTTTGGAGAATGAAAAAAAGAAGATCGAGGATCTGACTGCTGAACTGAAAATGGTCTTCGATCTTCCTATTCATAATCTGAAGAATGCTACGATTGACCAATCGATTATTGTTGAGATGGAGGGGTTGAAGAAAAAGATCGATGGCTTTGCGTTGTCGAATAAAGGGGTTCCTTTTACTTATGAGATCAATACCGAGCATTTCAACATCATCCAAAAAAGTATAGGGATGCAAATGGAGACTCTTGAAAGGGATGTGGATCTGATCAAGAACGAGATGCTTCAAATAGCGACTAAAGATCCTGCTTGTATTGTGACTAGTGAACATTCTCCTTTCTGGAATTCTCTTCAAGAGCAGATGAGGCATTCTTCTGGAGTCGCAAGCGCTGAAAAAACGGAAATCACACTGAATGCTCTTATTTATATGTATATTAGTCGAGAGATGGATCGGCTTGGTCGATGGAATCGTGCGTTATCCAAAGAAGAGATTCAGAGGGTCTATGAATTGACGGGAAAATTTCTGATTCATTCGACATCTCTTCAGCATCTTAGGCGCTTATCGATATATGCGGAAAAGACAAAATCGATCCATCGTTCTTACAAAAGGGTTCTGAATGAGATTTCCAGCCTTGAATGGCTAAGGGGTTCGCTGAATAGACGGAAAGAGGATTTTGATAAGATTGAAGGGATCATGAGTGGATTGATTCCTTTTGGTAGCGGCAATCGTGCTAACTTGAAAGAGGGTATTTATACTTTATATGACAAATGTCAAATCCCAAGGCCGGATCTTGAACGGAGCGATCTTTTAAATACATTATTAAAAGAGCTCACGCAAAGTTTTGAGATGAAAGAAAAGGAGGCGTTGGCTCTTTCCAATGAACTGAAGATTTATCAAGAGGGTCTTGCTAAACTTGAGCGGACTCATCGCGAATATGCGACAGAAGACTATCCTGAATATCTCGTTTTTGAATATTTCACTGATCAGCTTTTGCGAAAAGAACAGGTGGATAATATCGCTAGTATCGACCAATCTTCAGCGAACGAAATGATCATGGGTTCAGGAAAAACAAGCATCCTTCTGCCGTTGATTGCTCTTCGAAACACGAACCAGGGAAGTGTCTCTGTTCTAGTCATGCCAGATGCTCTGGTTGGATCTATCGCCGAGACGTTGCGCAAGCAATTTAAGGAGGGGTTCAATTTGCCGATTGAGGTGTTTGCTTTTAAGCGTGAACGTCGATTAGATCTCAGTGAGTTAAAACGAATCAAGCAGCGGCTTGTCGTCGCTAAAGAAGAGAAAAAATCTATTGTCATGAGTGGTGAGAGTTTTCAGACGTTCTTCCTCTCTTTCATCGAACGTTTCTTGGAATTTTCGGAAAAAAAATTCGTGGGGCCGCTTGGAGAAGAGGTGGATGCTTTTAGGGATATTCTCTTTCATTTTGGGAATTCGGGCGACCTTATATTGGATGAGCTCGACAGTCTCCTCAATGTGTTAAAAGCTCATCATTTTACGTGGGGTCCTTCCTCTCCTCTTTCTAAAGATGTCGTTGATACAATTGCCGATCTTTATGAGTTGCTGTCCAAGGATGTGGAATTATCTGGCAAAATCAAATGGGGCTTTTTGCCATCGGCTACAGGGGGTCCATTTACCGCGCTTAACTATGGACAGCTCCGTCCTCTGCTCATTCAAAAAATCTTGGAGGGAAAAGTCCGCAGCAAAATCCTGGGTCCTTTCTTGGCGGATGCAACGGTTCAGCAAAAGCAGTGGATCCAAGAATATCTCGCTGGGAGCAAAATCATTAAGAAGGAAAAAGGGGTTTTTGATCATTTCGTCGATTCATTTCCATGGATAGCTAGCATTTTTGGTTTCAGCCGGGATCCTGCCTTCGATTATGTTAAAAGCTGTCCGGGTCCTGTCAGGACATCCTTTGCCATCTTGAAAGAGGAATTGAATAAAATTATGCCTCTCACTGCCAAAAAGCAGATCGATGAACATTATGGAGCAATTCCTGAGAAGAGGGAAAATCTTGGAAATTCCAAGTTGATGGCTATTCCTTATCATGGAAGTAGCAACCCATTGGTGGGTTCGCAATTCGGCAATGACCTCGAAATCATTAACTATACTGTGCAGCTTCATCTAGCGAAAGGGATAGGTCTTGACCTTATCCAAAAGAAATTGGATGAACTTCGAAACAAATTTTTGGAAGAGAGCGTATCAAAAGAGCATAGCGTGGCCTTTCGGGCTTTTTTAGGTCTGGGTGGCACAAAAAGTATGAATCTTTTGAATCTCTCGGATGCTGATAAAGTCAAAATTGCCACTCATATTAATGCGAATCCCAAGCTGCAATTGGATTTTATCCGCGAATATATTTTGCCGGATCTCAAAACCTACCCGCAACAGTTGAAAGCCAATGCCCATCTTTTTCCTCTTCTGATCAAAAAGATCAAAGGTTTTAGCGGGACCCTATGGAACTACCGCTCTTATCCTAAGGCTTTTACCCGTTTTTCATTTTCCGATACCGAAGCCAAGACGCTTCTTCTTTTGTGGAAAGACAGTCCGCATCAGATCACGAATCTGAACGAGACCTCGACTATCAAAGAGATGCTTAAGCAGATCTATTCAGATTTCGACGGTTCCTTTATCGACCTTGGAGGGATTTTCCGTGGTTTGAACAACCGTCAAATCGCTCGAGAAATCCTCGCAACTGTGTCATCCAAAAAACCTTCGATTAAAGGTGTGATTTTCTATGATGAAAATGATGAAAAGCGGGTCATGCTAGCAGATGGCAAGGCTATGACGATCGCTGAAAGCGGCCTAAGTGATGAACAGCTGATCGCTTTCTGGGGTCAGAAGCACACGACTGGAGCGCATGTGGATGTATCGCCAACGATGAAAGCCACCATCAGCGCTGGACGCCATACGATGATGCGCGATCTCTTGCAAGGTGCATGGAGACTCCGAGGACTTGATAAAGGGCAGCGCATTCGCTTCGCCATTCTTCGAGAAGACCGTGAAGCCATTGCCGAAACTCTGAACGAGCTGGGTGTGGCAGCTAACCCTGACGACCTAGATTTGGATAACCTATTTTTGCATTCAAAATATATTGAAATCCTGCGCCAAGGCGACGACAACTTCCGTTCGTTGCGTCAAAAACTTGAGGCGGTCCTCATGGAACCAGTGATAGAGATGCTCCTAAATCCAACGACAACACACAGTGAATTTCATGACTTAGTCCCTCTTGTGAAAGAGCTCTTTACCCTTCAAAAGCCTGAAGATGCATTTGAGCTATATGGAGCCCCTGAAGAATTTCTACCGGCAGAAGAAGCTGTCTCTGAGGAAAAAAAGCGCAGCCTGAATTCCTTGACAATGACTTTATTGCGAGGAAATTCCTTCTTTCATGACAAAGTGGACGTGAAAAAGATCGAGGAACGTCTTAATCAAATTGCTGAAGAAGAGAAAGCCTACATTCCTCAACAAGTTCAGCAAAGGAAAAACACTCAGACGGAAACAGAAGTACAGCTCGAAAGCCAGCTGAATGTCAACACTGAAATCTCCATCAAAACAGAATACGCTCCAACAGATAATTTAGAGCATCATCCTGTCATTCTATGGCCAATGAAGGACCATCTCGATCCACAGTTTTTCAAGCCGTCTTCCTGCTACTACTGGGATTCCGTTTCTCCAGCCAGCGTCAAGCTTCCTCAAACCCTTTCAGCAGTGAAGGAATTGATTCCAAATACCAACAGCCTATTGCAACTTCAAGGTGCAGCTCCCATCCTCAGAGTGAATGAAGTCTTATCAAGACATGACATCGCCATCCTTTTTGATCCTAATCTCCTTTCAACATTGAATTGCATGCCCGTGCAGTTCTCAAAAAATTCCCCTCTCTATTATCAACCCTTTGATAAACATCAAGGAGTCGACCGCAAAGCCTTGATTGTTAGAAATCCAAAGACAGGATCCATGCAATACATCCTATTGGATGCTTGGGATGCCTTGCAATGGGAGAATTATCTTCAAAGAGACCGGATGACCCCTCCAACAACTCCTCATGATTGTGAACTTTGCCTCTACCATTGGGACCTTGGCATTTATGCCGAAGGCGCTCAACCCTTTCCTGAAGGAGCCCTTAAAAACAAGGAATCGCATTTCCATGCCCTCAATGCCCAAGCCAAGTTCTTTGCCGGCGAAGTGAAAAACTATTCCAAGGAAGAACTGGCCTTCCTCGAATCCTGGATGCAAAAACGAGATGCGAGATGGATCTACACAGTATTCTATACTCAAATTCTGGAGTGGAAAGAAAAGAACAGGAAAATGCTTCCCAAAAGCCCTCTTGGAGAGCTATTCCAAAAGCTTAACGCTGTGCCTCAAGAGGCTGCTTAGGCCAAATTAGGGACATTAAGGACTCCAAAGACTCAAGAGACAAAAGCATCATTTGCCTTCTGTCTCTATGGTCGCTTGAGTCCTTTTTACTCTTTATGAAGGTTCAACCAATAGCGCGTGTGGCGAAGCTCGCCAGTTTTTATTAGGGCCCCTTTTTGAACGAGATCGATTAAATCACGAGTAGCAGTTGCGCGCGATGTCTTTGTGATTGTAATATAATTTTCAGCGCTCAAACCTCCTTTAAAGCCACCTACCCCTTCTGTAAACATTCTCAGCAATGCTTTTTCTTGGCGTGGATTAAGATGGCCTGTCAAAGCTGTAAGCATTTTTGTTTTTTCTATCAAAAAATGAAGAAAATTCATCGATTCTTCTTGAGCATGTAAGATCGAGTCTGCAAAGAATTCCACCCATGGGGTAACCTCTAATGTCCGATTACACCGTTCGAGGGCTGAATAATATTCTTTTTTTTGCTTTTCTAATATTTTCGAAACGGCGATTAATATGGGCTGTTCAATGCCTTGTGAGAGCACTTTCTCGACAAGAATCCTTCCAATTCTTCCATTCCCATCTTCAAAGGGATGGATGCTTTCGAAATAAACATGCGCAATAGCTGCACGTCCTAAGATAGATGGCGATTGGCGCGAGGTGTTAAACCACTCAATGAAGGTTGACATCTCATCAGGAATGTTTTTTGAGGGAGGAGCTTCAAAGAAAACTTTTGGAGAGCCATATCGCCGAGAAATAATTTGCATAGGTTCAGCATGCGTGCGATATCTTCCATTGTCAGTAATGTGAGTCTGATTTTCAAATAATCTAGAATGCCACTGCCACAGGTTTTCATGAATCAATGGCTTTTCAAAAAACCGATAAACACTGCATAGCAGCTCCGCCATTCGTGACTCTTTGTCAGCTTCTTGCTTTTGTGAGGAAGCCAAGCCAAAATGCCGCTTTATGGAAGACTGCAAGCTTTCTCGATCTAAAACTTCCCCTTCGATTCTAGAACTTTCCAATCCTTCGGAACTTAAAATCTCTATGACAAAGTGATCATATTCTTCTTTTTGAATATTTTTTAAAAATGCCGATGTACTTCCAGCTCTTAAAAGAAATTGCCTTTCTTGTTGGGCAATTTGGTTTGCGTCATAAGTAAATCTAGGCCAATCTGGTAGTTGCCAATTCCAAAGCATGAGCGATAGAACCTCTTTCTATAACTCAGATTCTTTCATAAACATGAGTTATAGGTCAAGTTTCTATCACTCATCTCAGTGATTTTTCTGTTCTATTGCAATTGAAATGTTCAGGGAAGAAAAGCCTGGGTCTTCAGATCCCTATTTCGAAAAGAACGCCAGAAGGTTAGATCTTTCTTTGCTACAATCGTGATAAATTTATCCTGTTTCAGTGTATTTTTAACTTTTTTACAACTGTCATCCCCGAAACCTTCCAAGAAGTGCGTAGCACCTCCTGGGACAAAAATACGTCGTCCTTGTTTTCGCTGTTGATGGATTTCACGAGATAGAGAGCTATTGCGTTCACTACAATTCTCAATGATCTTTCTTGCTTCGGCAAAGGTTATTTTTCGGTAAAGTGCCTTCTCTTGCTCTTTTTCAAGATCTTCTAACATAAGGATTATACAATAGTACAACATGACTCCATGTTTTCCATCCTTATCAAGCGTCTTGTTTTTAAATTTTTCAAAAATACCCTCTAAGGCTTCTCGAACACGCAGAACGCGAGGAGATTTTGACTTATAATATTTGTTTAGCTCTTCTATTTTATTAATTAACCGATCGATTTTTAGCTTTAGATCTTCAGTCTCTTTACTCGTATAGATATCTTTTTCTTTAAGATACTCAAAAAGATCGAACTGCTTTTTTATCTCACCATGCATTTGATCGGCCTTTTTAAAAGGAGACCAGTTATTTTGCATTTCTTGGAAATTTTTAGGCTCCCAACCATGGACGATAAGACCTGGTCTTACATTCCCGACCTGCTGATGCTTCCTTGTTTCCCTTGTTTTGCCGACCTCTAGTCCCTCTCCTAAAATAATATCTCCATCTCTGTAATGAGAATTGATGAGATAGGCGACACCAGCTCGAAAAGAGGAATTTCCATGTTTTTCTGCAAAACAAATCACTCTTGCATCAGCAAGATTGGCATTTCCTAGTCCGATTAAATGTTTTTTCATCCAAGCCAGTTGGATATGTCTATGGCAATTTTTAATATTATCTGAGATTTCGAGTTGATTGATTTTTTTACAGACCAAACTTAAGTGGGTCGAACGATAGGCTCCGAAAACTTTTCTGAGAAAGAACTGCACGATATTGAGTTTTCGAATGCCCCAGCCATTTTTTTTGGTGTAAGATAGTAGAATTTTATGGCCTCGCCATGAGGAGATGGTTCTACCTAAATTCGAAAAATTGGAACCTAAAGTCGCTTGATTTTTTGCCAAGCAATCTGACAATGAAATAACTGACATCTCTTTTATTTTATCAAATACTTTTAATTTTGCAATGATTCGCTTGCGACTCGTCAAAAACGATTGCAGGAATTTGGCCTTAATTGGACTCGCAATCTAAAGTATGGTATAGGCAAAAACAATAGGCCATTCTAATCACTCATCTTTTGAGGAAATATGAAAAAAACGCTTATCACTACCTTGCGTAATTGTAATACTTCTATCGAGCAATATCGGCAAGCTGCTGATCAACTTGCCACAGTATTAGCCGTGGAATGTGACACTCTCTTTCCTAAAGCCACATGTTTTGTTGATACTCCTCTAGCACATACTCATGGCGTATGCTTTAAGCACGAGTTCGTCTTAGTTCCTATTTTAAGATCCGGTCTCGTTCTTTTGCCGCCATTTATGCGCTTCCATCCAGGAGCAAGCATAGGTTTCATTGGCACTCGTCGAGATGAAAAAACAGCAATCCCTGAACTTTATTACACAAAATTGCCACCCTTTAATCAGGATAATCCCATCCTCCTATTAGATCCTATGATTGCCACTGGAGGGAGTGCGGCATTGTCAGTCCAAGTTTTGAAAGCAGCTGGTGCAGTAGAAAAACAGATCACTTTGATTGCATTTATCGCTTCTCCGGATGGGATTGCTCGCTTCCAAAAGGAATGCCCAGACGTCGGTTTGGTCGTCGCGCAAGTCGATGAAGGGCTCGATGAGCAAAAACGTATCCTCCCTGGCCTAGGAGACTTTGGTGATCGTTATTTTGGCACAAGCAACGAAGAAAAAAAAGACATTCTTGATAAATGTTTACATCTCTAGAAAAGCATAATTAGAAAAACATTTAAGCTTTGAATCCAAATCTTTGCATAAGCTCTCCATTTGTGTCAAAATTGCTCTTTCTTGACGAGAAGGAGCTAAATTCGCTTGGAATTGGTTAATACAGGTTGGATAAAGATATAGTTTTAAACTGGCATCTTGTTCTTTTTCTAACACAAAGATAAAAGATTCATCATTCCTTTCGATTTCATCGATAGCATAATCATCGATAAAATCCCCTGCAGAATAAATGATGGGCTTGTTTTTATAAACTTCAATCCCTCTAAAAACATGACAGGAGTGACCAAAAATAAGGTCGGCACCAGCATCAATGATGGCATGTCCAATTGATCTATGTTCCTCCGGAGGATAATAACCCCAATTAGAGCCCCAATGCGCTGAAACGATTAAAAAATCCACTTCATTTCGCAAATTTTCAATGCGCCTCAAAAGATTTTGCATCCTTTTATCATTGATATCTGTAGGCACATACAAGATGCCAGGTTTATTTTCTTGTGCTGCCCAGTCAGGTTCATTATCAGTAAACGCAATTAACGCAATTTTCAGACCTTTAATTTGGCAAAATGCCGGCTTTGAGGCTTCTGACAAGTTTTTGCCAGCCCCTGCATAATGGATTCCCTGTTCATTAAGAATATTCAGCATTCGTTGCAAAGCTTCATATTCATAATCAAGTACATGGTTATTAGCTAAAGAAATGATATTAATTTTGGCAATTTGAAGTGCTTTAATGTTTTTTTCATCCGAGCGAAAGTGAAAAACCTTAGATGTAGTAGACCAGGGATTGCCGATATCAGAAAGAACACATTCTAAATTGCAAATCCGCAAATCAGCTCTTTGTAAAATAGATAGAGTATTTCCCCAAGGATAGGCCGGATCGCTATGCTTAAGCATCTCATTGACTAAGCGACCCAGCATTACATCCCCAACTAATGCAATTCTCATTTGCCTATCTGTCTTGTCGATTGTTGTTTTGGTCCTGTACGATATTTCCTCAAGGCCATAACTTCCTGTAATGAAAACGATATCTAGAAAACCAGTCTAAATCGCTTGCATTCATTATGCCGGCTTTCTCTCGATTTCTTTTTGAATCAGCACATGTGATTCTGCGGCAAAATTAAAAAAGAAGACAACGGCCGGAGAAAGCAGCGCTGTAAAAGGAATCATAATAAAAAACCATTGAAGGACATTGTGTAAGGGACTGGCACAAGTATTGCAAGCCGCCCCTGTTAAAAATGCCGCAAGAACGAGAATGCCTGTGAAGCAGACTAAAGGAAAGATCGCGACCAATGCTAATAAAAGATTAGAAAACACATCGCTTTTGAGGCGACGAGATAACAATTCAGCGACCTGCATGCGATTCGTCCCCTTCAATGCGAGGATCGGAGTGACAAAAAAGAGCAGTCCCAGATTAAGAAGGCAAAGAATTAAAGTGCCTAAATTCAAAAGAAAAGGAGCAAATGCTAAGATAACCCCAAAGACCTCACCAAATCCTGGAATCTGTTTAAGCAAAACAAAAAAACCTAGAAAAATCCACAGCACTAAATAGCTTAAAATAATGGGAATAGAAAAATAGGAGGCACCGATGATGAGTTCCCATGACCTGCCTAATATTTCATTATATTTGATGGGTTTTCGTTTAATTTCATCATGATAAATGCGTATGAGGACTATTCCTGTTGAAAGAAGAACCCCTGCACATAAGAAAAAAGGCAAAAAAGTCAAACTCATCAAGATCCATTCGCTAGCCCCGATTGCCAAACCTCGAAAAAAGACAACTAACAATCCACATAAGGCCAAAATCGAAAAACATAAAAACAATTTTTTTTTGCAAAACGTTAAAGATAAGGCCCGATTAAAACTAAATTGAAGATCCTTCAAATCCATTATTCCTCACAATTCTTCCCTAGGCTTAAAAATATATTTCGGTCTTACAATAGGAGTCCCCTTCCCTCCCCTCGCTTCATATCGTTCATAAACAATTTGAATGGCGATTCCAACAACCCTTGAAAGCCCGAACAACACAGTAAAATACTCCGGATAGGGAAAACCCGCAGCCGTCAATAATACGCCAGATATGGCATCAACATTAGAATAAGGATCTGAAATTTTAGGATTTTCACCAAGAATTTTCGGCGCAACATCACGCAACATGCATGCAATTTTTACCAAAAAATTCTTTGGATATTTTTTCTCAGCCGCTTCATAAAGGAGTGTGGCACGAGGATCTTCAACACGTAAGACGGCATGACCAAAGCCAAAAATAAGAAGGTTTTGTGCTAACCGCTGACGGAGAAAGGCTTCAAGCTGCTGCGGCGTTAATTCCGGACCAAGCTCTTTTAAAATTTCTTCAATGAATTCAAGCGAATCTTGATTTGCTCGACCATGTCTAGGTCCAGCTAAAGCACACATAGCTGCTGTTATTGACCCATACATATCTTCTAGGCCTGAAGCAACCGTCTTTCCGACAAAAGTCGACAGGTTTCCTCCACCATGATCGTAATGCAGAATGTTGAATAATTTGAAAACTTTTGTCAGCTCTTCTTGATTTGCATTCGGAACATTCAACATCTGTGTGAAATTTTCCATATATCCCAATTCAGGCCGAGAGGGCTTAATCCCACCCCAACCAGCATGGGTATTGATCACCATTGCTGTGATTTCAGGAATTTTAGCAATTAAATTCAGGCAATCCTCTCGATAATCTTGGCTGCCTTCAAAAATTCCAGTAAGCAATAATGCGATCGAAAAAAGCTTCATAGGATGACCTTCCCGAGGAAGCTGCAAAATCTTCTTCTTCAACTCTGCATTGCAGACGGCACGTTTTCGCAAATCTTTGCCAAATTCTCGAATTTCTTGAGGATTCCCCTCGTGCCCTTTATACAAAAGATAAATGACCTGCTCAGGCTCCCAAAAGGCGATATTTTGAACGGGTAAATTGCCATAAAATAACCCTTTAGTAGGATTAACAGTGGATGTAGGACAATAGCCCACCGGAACTCCTCTCAAGCCTGTTTCTAAATTCTCTTTGGTTATCTCAAAAAGCACTTCAGCTTTTTCTTCGGCCATAGAGTTTTTCTCCCTCTGTTTTGACAACTTATTTCTTCATCATATTCAAAACAAGTGTACGTTCTTCGATTAATTCTTGCTCTGAGATCTTTATTTTATTCGATAAAAACTCGTTCCAAGACAGATCTTTGATGATATCGTAGTCGCCATTCCCTTTTGATTTACATGGAAATGAAAAAATTAAGTTTTGTTCTATACCATATGAATTACCGTCACTACATATCCCACTCGAAAACCATTGGCCTTCAGCAGTCGGAATTAAAAGCGATTTCATGGTTTCAATAGCTGCATGAGCTGCAGATGCTGCTGAAGATTTCCCTCTCGCTTCAATGACAGCAGCTCCGCGCTTCTGAATAATTGCCAAAAATTCATTCTCAAGCCATTGAAGATCATTGATCATCTCCACAATGGGTTTCCCATCAATTTTTGCATGATAGAAATCGGGAACTTGAGTAGAAGAATGATTTCCCCAGACAACAACATCTGACACTTGCCCTATATTGACATGGGCCTTTTTTGCTAACTGAGCCACCGCGCGATTTTGATCTAATCGCATCATCGCATGAAAATTTTTCCTTGGTAAATTCGGGGCATTTGACATTGTTATTAAACAATTTGTATTGCAGGGATTGCCCACAACAAGGACTATCACATTCTTATCAGCCACCTCATTCAACGCTTGTCCCTGCTGAACGAAAATTTTTGCATTCTCCTGTAACAGATCTTTCCGTTCCATACCCGCTCCTCGAGGCTTAGCGCCGACAAGTAGAGCATAATGAACGCCTTGGAACATCTCCATAGGATTGCTGCCAATATAAATCTCCTTCAAAAGCGGAAAGGCGCAGTCGATAAGCTCCATCTGGACGCCCTCCAGCATCTTTAACGCCTCCGGCACTTCAATGAGGTGCAAAGCAATCGGTTGGTCTTCACCCAGCATTTCTCCCGATGCAATTCTAAATAGTAAATTATAGGCGATTTGTCCTGCAGCACCTGTGACAGCAATTCGTTTCAATGATTTAGCCATAAACGACCCTATATAGTACGTATAAGCAATTTTCCGACCTTTTTTCGAGCCCGTGTGCGTGCCCTTGCTCGCATACAGTAAGCTAAGTATTAAGAAGGAGCTTTCTGATCTAATAGTCTGAAGGACTAAAAGTGTAACAGCCCAGGGCATCGCCCTGGGTAATTTGTTGATTAAATATTGCAGCCTGAAGGGCTGCGTTTTAGCAGCCTTACAGGCTACAAATTCCTTTCAATTACATCCCTGGGCGATGCCCAGGGCTGTTGCACTTTTAGTCCTTCGGACTATTAAGACCAAAAAGCTCCTCTTTAACTCTGAGTTAAATGCATATGGGCACGCACACAGGCACGAATGGCTAATATCCACATACATTCAGTGGGTTTTAACTTGCAATGATGATTTTTTGATTCAAAGCATCAGCAATAAATGACCGTTCTTCATTAGTGAGCTTGAACGCTGTTGCCTTTGCATTTTCAATCGCTTGCTGGGAATTTCTGGCTCCCACAATCACGGCATCGACAATACCCATATCGAGAGTGCATTGAAGAATGACTTGGGAAATTGTCGCTGCATATTTTCGAGCAATAGGATCAATCTGCTCCAATGCACTTAGAACGCGCTGTCGATTTTTTTGAGTAAAATAGGGATGCTTGCTGCGATGATCGCCTTGAGGGAAGATGCGTTCAGCTGTCACTTTTCCTGTCAACAGGCCCCGTTCTAATGGAGAATATCCAAGAATAAAAATTTTGTTTTCGCGGCAAAAAGGAACTATATCGCTTTCGATATCTCTGCGAAGCATGCTATAGGGCGACTGAAGGCTATCGACAGGATGAATCGATTGCACAGTCTGTAGTTGATCGAGATTGAAATTGCTGACACCGATGGCGCGTACTTTTCCTTGCTCTTTGAGCTGTACCATAGCCTTCCAAGAATCTTCAAGACGAGTGGAAGTGTCTGGCCAGTGAATTTGGTAGAGATCGATCACATCGACATTGAGTCTTTTTAAGCTTTGTTCGCACTCATAAATGATGCTTTGTGGATTGCTATTCTTGCGGATGGTGATAGGTTTTCCATCAGGACCGTCGAGAGACCATGGGTCAGATCCTTGATCTATATCCCATCGCATCCCGCATTTTGTGGCGATGATAACCTTTTCACGTCTTCCTTGGATTGCTTTGCCAACAAGCTCTTCACTTAAACCCATCCCATAGATAGCAGCTGTATCGATGGTATTGACGCCATGATCGATACTTGTCTGTATAGCTTCAAGTGCTTCTTTTTCTTGTGTGCCACCCCACATCCAACCGCCAATCGCCCATGCCCCAAATATCACTCGGCTGACTTTTAAAGGGGATAAGTCCAATTGACGGTATTCCATTTATATCATCCTTTTACCGCTGATTGCATTCTTGTACAGATTAACAATCAACTATCTATATCGTTAGGATTACCTCAACGATAAATTTTATGCTAGATAAAAAGAAGATGTATGTAATCAGAAGAAATGCTAAGAACCATAATACCCTTCATTGCAATCTTATAATGAATCAGGGGTATTAGCAGGAGATAAATAAGATGTGGATACGCGAGCCCTTCTTTAAGTATACGACTGCCATTATTTTGATTTTGACGATCATCGCACTGTTTTATTTCACAGCTCCTGTATTTTCTCCTTTGCTCTGGTTTGCCGCAGCTGTCTTATTGCCGATCCTGTTTTCGACTTTTTTTTACTATCTTTTAAGACCTCTCGTCTATTTCCTGGAAAATTGGGTTCCCCGTTACGTCGGCATTTTGTTCATCTACTTGATCATTGCTGTTTTATTATTTTTAACAGTCATTTTTATCGTACCGAGTTTAGAACAAGGAGTGAATCTAATCACAAATATTTCACCCAAAGAAATCGAGTCTTTGAAGTCCAGCACCAGCGATTTTATCAATGAAATCAAAAGCCGCCTTCCACTAGCCCAGCTGCCCACAGATGAGATTTTTGTCACTTATTGGCAAAAAATTTATTCATATATTTCTACAGTATTGGTCAATACCCTCTCCACAATAACCAGCATAGCCATTGCCATTGCTTTAACCCCATTCGTCCTCTACTATTTTTTGAGAGATGATGCCCTATTCAGCAAATTTCTAATGCGCTTTACACCGATAGAATTTAAAGAGGAGGTACAAAAAATTCTTGGAGATCTCGATCAAGCCCTCTCCAATTTTATCGTTGCCCAAACAACTGTGGCTGTCGTTGTGGGAATTCTTCTTTTGATAGGATATTATCTCATCGGCTTACCGCAACCTCTTGTATTAGCACTCTTTGCAATGATTTTCTATGTCATCCCCACCCTCGGGACTTTCATTGCGATTATTCCAGCACTAATCGTTGCGACAACCATCAGCTTTTTTATGGTACTAAAAGTCATTATCGTGATGTTTATTGCCCATTTTTTAGAGGCAGATTTACTCACTCCCCGACTAATGGCCAAGCATCTGAAAATTCATCCACTGACCGTTGTCTTTCTGCTTCTGGCTGCAGGCAGTGTTTACGGATTGCTAGGACTGCTATTAGTCACTCCCACATATGCTGTGTTAAAGGTGATTACCTGGAATTTTTATAAAATCTGGCGTCTTAATTATGAAGTCAAAAAGACGTTGCAAAACCGAGCCATTGAGGTCACTGAGAAAATATGAGAAGGCGATATAATTAATCTCCTCTCATCATCCTCATCTCAAAAAGACTAAGAGGGTGTTCTAACACCCTCTAAATTTGCGATTGCCAAAATTAAGGCGATTTTCTGAAATTGGGCTTCCTTCGCGCAAAGTGCCTTTTCCGTTGGGAAGGCTTCGTCGCTGCTTGGATATCTACTTCAAAACCAGGAATGGAATGAAGTTCGATTTTTCGTCCTGTGAACTTTTCAATGCGAGCAACCATCTGCTTTTCTCTAGGAGTCGCTAGAGAAATTGCCGTGCCCTTGGCATTCGCCCTTCCAGTCCGTCCAATGCGATGAACATAATCTTCGACATTATTTGGCAAATCAAAGTTGACAACATGGGTGATCGTATGGATATCTATTCCTCGTGCCGCGACATCGGTGGCAACCAGAAAGCGCTTTTCGCCCATGCGCATCGCATTGATCGTCCTGTTTCGCTGCCTTTGATCCATATCGCCATGAAGAGCTGCTGCTGAATGTCCTTGGTCCAAAAGCACATGTAAAAGGGTTTCTGCCTGCCTCTTTGTCGAGGTAAAAATGACCGCTTGGTTAACCGATGCGTCATTTAGCAAATAGTCTAAAGCGCGATTTTTATCGTTCAAATTATTGACATATTGCAGACGCTGTTCAATATTTTCATGTTTAGCCTGTTCTGCGGCAGCTTGGATCCTTAGCGGAGATGTGAGCAAGTTTTCCGTGAGTTTTAATACATTTTTTCCCAACGTCGCAGAAAATAGTAAAGTTTGGCGTTGCTTAGGAAGCAGCCCAGCGATTTGTTCCACAGGCTTAATAAATCCCATATCAAGCATCCTGTCAGCCTCATCGAGGATAAACAGCTGAACACGTCCCAAATCAATATTCCCTCTTTCAATGTGATCCAGCAAACGTCCAGGCGTAGCAACAAGGATTTCATAAGGACGGGAAAGCTGACGATTTTGAATGACATAGGAGAATCCGCCATAAAGGCAGACTGTTTTTACTCTGGAAAGGTTTTCGCTGAATTTTATAGCTTCAGCCGACACTTGCATCGCTAATTCTCGCGTAGGCACCAAAATCAATACTCGAGGCCCTCTGGCTTTAATCGGGCAGGGTGATAAAAGCCCCTGCAAGGCAGGGAGAAGGAAAGAAGCTGTCTTGCCAGTGCCTGTTTGAGCGGAAGCACAGATATCGAACCCACCCAATATTTTAGGGATAGCCTTATATTGGATCGACGTGGGTGTTGTATAGCCGGCTTTTTCAATCGCTTCGAAAATTTCGGCATGAAAATTGAATTCTTTAAAACTCATCTTTTAAAACTTTTGTAATAATTGAAATAAAAAAAGTTTACCAGATTTCAATAATAATTGATAGAATAATTCCAAGAATTACCTCAATTAGGGGTAAAATTGACCATGCAAACCCATGGGAATTTGATGAGGAATTTCGACTCGAGCCATCACCTCCCAGCTGGTAGCATCGAGAATTAATAAAAATGAATGTCCAAGAGATTCGTTAATAACAATGGATAAAATGAGACCCTCATCCTCAGAAGTTCCCTGTGGATTCGGGACAAAGATGGGTTCACCAGGATAGCATCCATGTTCTCCCCAAGAAAGTGTTTTTCCTGTTTGAACATCGATTTTATATAAGCAGAGAGGATCGCCTGAAATAAGAACTTCTCTAAGGTCGGCAGCATAAGCAAAGCGGTAAGGGCGCCCATTGAATGAAGGATGAATGCGAGGGAGCTCGAAAGGCAGACTGGAAATGATGCTTTGGCGGATTGAACAAGATTCGAGATCGATTTCGAAGCGTATCAATTGGGATTTTGGGAGATCATTTTCTGATACTCCCTCTCCATAAGGCGCTAAAGCCATAATGACATCGGAATTTTGATAGGTAATGAGATCAAGATAAAGATAGTGATCTTTTTCGAACGCATTCACATGATGGAATGCAAAACAAGAAATTCCTTTGGAAGAGCAAATAAGTTCGCCAGTATCCCTTTTGACGACTCTGAAACAAGTTCCCCTTTCAGGCTCCCAACGATAATTTTGGATGAATCCTTTTCCGCTCAATAAAAGGGCTAGTGGATTGACAACAAAGGGAAACTCAGAAAGGATGACATAGTTTTCGGTCACTGCGAAGCTATGCATATAGGAAGGACGGGATACAGGAATCCTAGCAATGATCTCTCTCGATGATGAATCTTCATGCATTCTATAAATGAGATACTCGGACTTTATACCGAATTTCACACTATAATTAATGATTTCTTTCCGATTCACGTCTACATGAGGATGAGCTGAATTCCAACTATTCGATTTAAGCAGACGATCCTTATAGTCAAAGACGTTTAATGTCTCTAAAGTTTTTGGATCAAATTGCACAGGTAAAGGGATTTCTGTTAATGCGACATATTGATTACAAAATTTTGCAATATTAATATTGGCATTATGGAGGGATGCCTTTTCGGGGAAAAATGCTGTAAAAAGCCTTTTAAAGATAGATCTGCATGGGTCTGTGGCAAATCCCAAATAGTCTATAGATCCTTCTTTAAAAACTTTCTGATAAGCCTCAGATCGCAAAAAGCGGTTTGTATAGAGCACTTCTCCCTTCTCGAAAGAAAAAGCGTGCAGCATGGCGAGACCATCGAACCAATGTAATACTTGCTTGTCATCTGCAGTGAACCATGAGGGACCATTACGAATCAGAGTTCCTTCCAGCCACCCAGGAATTCTTCCTTTAGAAATTGAGAGGGATTGAAGAGGAAGCTCATCTTTAAGTGAGCGACGCAAAGAATATCTTTTCACTTAGATTTTAAACCTAACTTGCTACCTATGAAGGCAGTCAAAGAATTCGAATCTGATTTGTTCATAGGTAACAAATCGGGGTTTTAATCTTTCGTTCTTGAACGCTTAGCTTCAACGCATGCAAAAGATAAGTTCTTGAAAGGCATATTGTACTTTAGATATAAGCACAGCAAAAATGTGACAATTAAGGGCACAGAGATGTCTGTGATAGGCATTATGCCGATATTTCCAGGTGCATAATTATTGTCCCAAAGCATCTGGTAAATATGCTGGAGCCCATCAGAAAAAATCCATATCGAAAATCCCAAAACGGTAGCCGTCCAAAAATGGCCCCTAAACCAAATCGCCAATATTCCTAGAATCCCGAAAGCAAGATTAACATTTCCTAGTTCTTGTTGAAATGGTGATGCCGGCCATCCCATGTAGTCAGCGATGTAATCTGCCATAAATGTCAGGCCAAAAAACGCTAAAAGGCTTGTGATGCCAATACTAAAAATAATTTGATAAAGAAGGAGAAGTTCAACAATTTTTCCTTTTGTCCGCTCTCGGGATGGCGTCCGATTCAAATGGATTAAAAATCCCAGGATACTGAAGATATACATGCTGACAAAAACGGCCATAATCTCCTCCCCTCTTTTCCGTCCTTGTATCAGAATCTCATGATTATTAAAAATATTTTTTCAAAAAATTAGAAACGCTCAATGGTTGACAAAAGGATCAGCAATCTCCGTCCCAAACGTCTTATATGGATTCGGCTTTTAGTTGCTAAAATGACGATGCCAATGCCTTGCTCTGGGATCATCCCGATGTAAAAGCTAGAAACGCCGGGTGCTCCCCCCTTCATATCCACAAAAACCAGACCGTTAAACGTCGTGAAACGCCTCCATCCCAGTCCAAAAACAAGATTCGATCTAACAGGAAAAAAGCCCTGTTGAGCCAGCCTCATAGCTCCAATGAGATGGAGCGGTCCACGAAAGCCTAAATTGGCCTGTAAAAAATTAAGCATGTCCCTGCTGGTCGAGAAAAAATTTCTTGCCACTTTTCGCGAATTGGACTTGAATTTTGGATCAATTTCATCATCTTGAAAAAAGCCAGAGGCAAAAAATCTTCGCCATGGAGGGCACTCTTCAAGGCTTGTAAAACCCATCCCCAGGGGTGCAAAAATTTCATCCTCGATGATGGAATTGCAGCTTTTGTTTTCAATGCGCGATAATGCGCTCTCGATGATTTCAAAGCCGAATTCAGAAAAGGCAATGCGAGAACCGATGGGAAAAGTAGGACACCAGTTCCTCAAAAATTCAAAGACTTCCTCATCTTCGTTGTCTCTAAAAGCACCTTCACCGGCTGGCGCTAGAGGTTGATTGGGCAAATTCCCCTCACCAGTGATCGACAAATTATTAATAAAAGAGTCTTCTGCCTCAATTCTTCTGCTTTGAAACTCAGCTCCCTCCCCGTTGAATGCGAAGCATCCCTCCCTTCTTCTAGGAAAAACTCGCGGAAGGCCTGAAGTATGCGTCGCCAAATCGAGAAACGTCACATTCCGAATGGGAAGATTTCCTTCACCTGTAATGGGCAGGTTATTAATGATAGAGTCTTCAAGGGCAATCTTATTCCTGAAGGCAGCAAGAGCCAAAATCGTTGGAGTAAAAAATCTAGAAGGAGATCCCATTGGAAATAATGTGCGCGAAGAAATGTGGCGCTTATCAACGGGATTGATCCCAAAATTGAAAAAGAATTCGCAGCCATCAATACAAAAAGCAATCGCCATGCCCTCCACGTCATTTTGACGCAGGAATCGTTCAGAGATTTCCTTAATTCTATGATCAACCCGCAATGGAAGAAAGCATCTCTCCTCGAAAAAGCTGCCTTGCAAAATAGGACAGCTATAAAACACACTCAATAAAAAAACCAAGAAATAAACGTGCATATCCTTGATCTCCAAAAAATGGATAATTTCCGTACCCCTGCCCGAACTTACCTACGAGCTGTATTATTAAAACACATTCAATAAGTTAATTTTTCGGGCACAGGCTCACGCACAGGCACGAAGAGTATTGGCATCCGCCACGGGCACGGTACAAAAAGTCTACTTGCCTCTTGATTTTTCCGAATGATGCAATAATCCAGCTTCTTCGAATTCAGTCAAAGCAATGGCCGACCAATCCATTTCTTCCCTTTCATTAGCAAGACCGCTCATCAACCTATCATGAAGCAAACCAGCGATTGGCAATGGAACCTTTACCTTTTCTGCACTTCTCAATAGCAAATCCATATCTTTCAATCCTAAACTCATTTTGAAGCCGGCAGGAGAATACTCACTGTTAATGATGATATTTCCATAAGTTTGAAAGACTGGTGATGGAAATAAGCTTTCCGCTAGAGCGGTATGCAATTTTTTTAACTCCACACCACTTTTCTCGGCAAAGGCATAAGCTTCAGCCAAAGCCTCAACGATTGTCAAAATTAAAAAGTTTCCCGAAAGCTTGACGGCGTTGGCAGCTTCTGGCAACTCTCCAAAATCATAGATTTTTTGACCCATAAATTTTAAGAAAGGTTCAACGCGTTTTTTTGCCGATGCCTCTCCAGCCATACATATCCAAAGTTTGTGCTGTTCTGCCACATCTGGACGCCCGAAGACAGGACATGAAAGGTATTGTACACCCTTCTCTCTGTGTTTGGCGGTTAGATCTTGGCAAACTTTTGGAGATACCGTGCTCATTGAAACATGAATGCAGCCCGATTTCGCATTTTTTAGAATGCCATTTTCTCCCGTAGTAATATCTATCAAAGCTTGATCATTTGCGACCATCGAGAATACGATATTAGCATTTACAAAAGCCTCTGCAGGAGAATTTAAAGCGCTTGCACCAAGATCAAGCAGTGTTTTAAGCTTATCTTTAGATCTATTATAGACAAATAATTTCACATGATTTTTTAAAAGATTCGCAGCCATTGGAGCTCCCATATTTCCTAAACCTAAAAAACAGGCTGTAAATTCCATAAATCACCTCCATTTCATCTTTTTTTTCGTATATATATGGTTTTTTCAACATCTGCAATAACTTCTCCATTAGCATCTTTAATTTCGACTTTGCGCAGCCAATGCATTGTTCCATGTTCTTGAACTTCCAAACGAATGGCATTCAAATCTTCCTCTGTAATCTTAAATTCAGCAGTCACATCAGTACGTCCAGGCTTCAAGTAACGAATGCGAGTCTCCTTATCCCAAACAATGTGGTCTTCCCCCAAATTTTGAATGAGCATGATCATATAAAAGGGATCTGTCATGGAAAACAAGAGCCCTCCATATTGGGTGCCAACGTAATTGCAATTCCAAAATCGCAATTTTAAACGAACCCTTATTTCCCGATAGTCCGACGAATTTTTTTCTATCTTTATCCCCGAAAATAAAAACGGAGGCCAAAAATTCCAAAATTTTAATAGACGCTTCTTAAGTTTCACCCATTTCCTTTGATCTGGTTTTTAAATGAATAACCATATAAAGTTAAAATTATCTATGCCCGAGCTTCCTGAAGTCGAAACCTTAGTTAGAGATTTGCAAGCATCGCATCTTGTCAACAACGAGATTGCGGAAGTTCGAGTTTTTTGGCCCAGAAGCATCTCTGGGAATGTTCAGGATTTTTGCTCTCAAATCGCTCATCAAACTATCACTCAAATTAGCAGAAAGGGAAAATATATCATATTTTCTTTGAATGAGCAGACACTTCTCATCCATCTCCGTATGACCGGCAAATTTATTTTATCCCCTAAAGATGAAACTATTTTTTCCCATGAAAGAGTTCAACTGCGTTTTAGAGATGGAAGAGTACTGCATTATCTTGATCAGCGAAAATTTGGCAGATGGCAACTATTGCGCAATCCCGAAGACAAACTTGATAAACTGGGTTTGGAACCTTTCTCCAAAGAATTTACTCTCGCAGCTTTAACAAAATTGTTAAAAGGGCATTCAAAAAGAATAAAGGTATTTTTACTTGATCAGTCCTATATCGCCGGAATCGGCAATATCTATGCAGATGAAGTCTTGTGGAGTGCCAAAATTCATCCATTAAGACTTACAAATACACTCGAACCAAAAGAAATTCAAACGCTTTATCGAGCAATTCCTGATGTTTTGCAGAAAGGAATAGCCCATACTTCACCTCAATTAGGATCCAACCAAGCTAACTACTATAGCGTCGCCAGCCGAAGAGCAAATCCAGAACATGGCCTAAGCGTTTTTCGACGTGACGGCCTCGAATGCTCTCGATGCCATACAAAAATAGAGAAGATAACTATAGCTCAGCGAAGCACTCATTTCTGCCCCTATTGTCAAAAAAAATCAGAAGTTCGGAATTCAGAATAAAAGAAAAGTAGCCAGTAGTTTCTAAGTTGCTTCTTCTTTTTTACCACAGAGAAAGGGCAGTGAGATCACAGAGAGGGTCATCGAGATCAGTGGAGAGTTGTGTCTTCTATCAATTACCGGCTACATTTTAAGTCGTTTCCCAAGCATTTGGTAAAATAAATATGCTGAAGTCCATCAGAAAAAATCACATCAAAAATCCCAAAATGGTAGTCGAAAGCACACCCCTCACTGATCTCGATGATTTTCTCTGTGATCTCTCACTGCCCTTTCTCTGTGGTAAAAAAATCAAGTGTGGTGAAAAAGATAGCTTTTATGAACTTGCTTAAAAAACAAAGCTTCAGTATCCTTCTATCTAATGAATATACAAAATACACGTTCTTACTTTCGTCATTTAGAATTAAAAGATCACGTTTCAAACGTTCCTCTTCATGATTCTATTTCCATTCGCTTGATTTCCATTATTTGCTGCTAAGCAGCAAATACACCACTATTTCTCTTACATTTATTTTTTAGTCCACAAAGAAAGCCGAGCAAATCCATTAATACTCTTTGCCGGCCAAGAATGAGTTATTTTTAAATTTTATATAAGTAGGTGTTTTATGAAATATCGATGGCTTGCTGCCAGCACAGGTTTTGCCTTGTTTTCTATGTTCTTCGGATCTGGCAACCTTGTTTTCCCTATTTCGGTCGGTCAACAAAGCGATGGACATTACCTTTTGGCCTCTCTTGGCATTTTAATGACAGGTGTTATTGTTCCCTTCTTTGGCGTATTTGGAATGATCTTGTATCGAGGCGATATCAAAAGCTTCTTTAGCTGCTTTGGGAGCAAAGGTACATTTTGGTTTTCCTTCCTTGCATTAGCGTTAATGGGTCCTTTTGGAGTCCTTGCCCGTTGTTTAACCGTTGCTCATGGCGCTTTTCAGCTTCTTTTTCCAAGCATTTCATTACCTATAACAAGTGCTGTGTTATGTCTCATCATTTACACCCTAGCAGTTAAAAAAAATAAAATTGTACCTATCCTCGGTACAATTTTGACCCCCCTCCTGCTAGTCTCTATCTTCACTATTGCCATCTGCGGGTTAAAACATACGTCTTTTGCGCCGCCTGTAGGAGCTTCTGGGTGGCCAGCTCTGAAAAATGGTTTTTTGCAAGGATATCAAACGATGGACCTCCTAGCTGCCTTTTTCTTCTCCACATTTGTCATCAATCATTTAACAAGGACAGTCGCTAAGACTTCCGATGGTTCCTCTCCAATAGGACTTTTCTTCAAAGCATCGTTGATAGGAGCCGGACTTCTTTCGGTTGTATACCTCTGTTTAGTTGCTTTGGGGTGGACCTACGCCTCTGCATTAGTCGATGTGCCACCGCAAGAACTTCTTGGCAGAATTGCGGTGGAGGCATTGGGCTCTTTGGCAGCTCCTTGCGTTAGCATTGTCGTTATTTTGGCATGCCTAACGACATCAATTGTCCTTGCTTCGCTGTTCGCCGAATTCCTTAGGAAGGAAATCGCTTATGAAAAAATAAAACCAAATCTGGCTCTCGGGATTACACTCCTTATAAGCTTTGTCGTATCAACCTTTGAATTTTCAGGAATTGCAAAATTTTTAGGACCGATATTAGAAACGGTTTATCCTGCGCTTATCGTTTTGACATTTGTCAATATCGCTCATAAACAATGGGGATTTCGTGCCACACATTGGCCGGCAACTGTGACGGTTTTAGCTAAATTTTGTTTTCTATAAAGACAACGATCCTTTTTACCACGGAGGAAAGACAGGGAGAACACCGAGAAAGACCACTCGAGATAAACGAAAGGGTAACCCATAGTCAGTCGGTCGATTAGAACACAACTTATGTCGATGATCCTCTCTGTGATCTCTTTATCTTTTCTCGGTGGTGAAAAAAAACGCTGTGGTCTACTAGATACAATGTTGGCGGCGTAAGCAGCTGGGGAGCTACTGACTACATTATAAATCGTTTCTCAAAGCATTTGGTAAATATGCTGAAGTTCATCAGAAAAATCTATATCGAAAATCCAAAAATGGGAGCTGGTAGAAGGCTCAACGCTCACTGATCTCATTGACCTTCTCTGTGGTCTCACTGTCTTTTCTCTGTGGTGAAAAAGCTAGAACAAGTTATTTTACAATGTTGATGGCGTAAGCAGCGGGGAGCTATTGACTACTGGTTACTTTTTATTCCGAATTCCGATTTCTGAATTCCTTTCAAAAAGATTCTTCAGTCTTAAAGAAGTTAATCATTCCACCTGCTAAGAGAATTTCAATTTGCCTTTGGCTTAAGGTATGTGTGGCAGGATAGCTTTCTCCCTTTGTCTTATTGAGGACCTCTAATTGGCCCCCTTTAACAAGGATCTCTCGAACATTATTAATGGCCAACACATCCCCTTTATTAATAGCGTCGTAGTCGTTCCTATGAACAAACGTCAAGGGAAGAATCCCAAAATTGATCAAATTTTGCCAATGGATGCGCGCATAGCTTTTTGCTATCACAGCATGTACCCCCAAATAGCGTGGCGCCATCGCGGCATGCTCGCGGCTTGACCCCTGGCCATAGTTAAGTCCGGCAACAATGAAATGCCCTTCGGTACGAAGCTTCCATACTCTATGGTAGTAGCCTTCGTCGACTTGTGAGAATGTAAATTTACTAATCTCCTCGACGTTGCTTCTAAAGGGCAAAACTTTTGTTCCTGCCGGCAAGATCTCATCTGTAGAAATATCATTTCCGACTTTAATCCCTACAGGACCTTCAAGGTATTCCGGGAATTGCGGAAAATGAGGGATGGGCTTGATGTTAGGACCTTTTTCTAATTTTATGTGCTCGCCATCTTTAGAGGGCTGCACGATGTCTCGATTAATACTCACTTTGTGCGGTTCTCGCACAGGAGGGTATGCCATTCCCAAATCCCGCGGATCTGTGATAGCGCCCATCAAAGCCGATGCCGCAGCAGTTTCAGGACTGCAGAGATAGACAGCATCTTCCTTTGTTCCTGAACGTCCTGGAAAATTACGCGGAACAGTTCTTAAACTATTTTTCCTTGTCGCTGGCGCTTGTCCCATGCCGATACATCCATTGCATCCCGCTTGATGAATCCTTCCTCCTGCCCGAATCAATTTTTCCAAGTAACCAGTATGAGTCAGATCTTCTAGTATTTGCCTTGAGGTCGGATTAATATCGAAAGAAACTCGCGGATGCACAAGTTTTCCATCTACCATCATGGCAGCGATAGCGAAATCTCTAAAACCAGGATTAGCGGAAGAGCCAATCATTGCTTGATAAATCTCTCTTCCTGCAACTTCTCTTACAGGAACAACATTATCTGGACTGCTAGGACATGCTATCAAAGGAACCAAACTATCTAAATTCACTTCCTCATATTCATCATATTTAGCATCGGAATCCGCCAGAAATTCAATCCAATCTTTTTCCCTGCCTTGAGATTTTAAGAAGGCTCTCACGGCTTGATCCGAAGGAAAGACTGTTGTTGTCGCGCCTAATTCGGCCCCCATATTGGCAATGACATGGCGATCCATTGCCGACAAATGTTCCAAGCCAGGTCCAAAGTATTCGATGATCCAACCTACTCCTCCTTTAACACTATGACGTCGAAGAAGTTCAAGGATGACATCTTTTGCACTGACCCATTCAGGAAGCTTTCCTGTCAGCTTGATACCCCATATTTTAGGCATCTTTAAATAAAATGGCTTTCCAGCCATCGCAAGAGCCACTTCAAGACCCCCCGCCCCAATCGCTAGCATAGACAAGGCGCCAGCAGCAGGTGTGTGGCTATCTGACCCTAACAATGTTTTTCCTGGAATTCCAAAGCGCTCCATATGGACAGGATGACTGACGCCATTGCCAGCTCGGCTATACCAGACACCAAATTTTTCACAGGCCGATTGAAGAAATAGATGGTCGTCAGCATTTTTAAAATCTGTCTGCAGAAGATTGTGATCGACATATTGAACTGAAATCTCTGTTTTGACTCTATCAAGCTCCATGGCTTCAAGCTCCAGCATGACCATGGTTCCTGTCGCATCTTGAGTCAAGGTTTGATCGATGCGGATGCCGATTTCCTGACCCGGCTTCATTTCGCCTTCAACAAGATGACTTTCTATCAATTTCTGAGTAATATTTCTTCCCATAGCTCCCTCTCTTATCAATCTTTATTGTATCAATAAATTATTTTAAGAGCCAAGTTTAACGAAAGATCCGAAAATTCAAATCCAAAAAAATTTAACGCAGAAGCGCAGGGTCGCTAAGACGCAGAGAATTTTATAGTTTTTTGATGAAATGAGACAGCATAGCGAATGCACACTTTTTCTACTAAAGCTACCTTATCAGCATGTCAACAAAAAGATGTGCGTAAAAGTATGTCCCCACCTCTGCGTTTATTTTTTTAAATTTGTGCGAAAAAGTTTTCGCGAAATCGCAAGAGATACTGTTCAGAAGGTTTTCAAGCGAGGGAAAGACGATTTAGCTAAAATAGCCGGCAGCAGTTTTTATAAACCATCGAGTGATAGTCCATTTATTTTTTAATCCTTCGCCAACAAATTCTTCAGCTTTGGTATTTTGACTTGTAGCCATCCAAACCATCCGAGAGTCATCCTGCCATATTGGATCTGCATTTTTCAAAGATAATCCGTCCCATTCCATGAAAGCCTGATTAAGCTCGCGGTCTTTTTTCAATTTTGGATCGATATGTTTTATTAAAGAACCATCCTTTTTGATGTCTGGAAACTGTGATAAAAATTGAATCAAATCAAGGATAATGTGTCGATTGTCTCTAAATGGACTAATCGAAAGTGTTTCAAAATTATTCCGTATGCCATTGAAAAACAGTGATCTAATTGCCTCGATTGTACAATCTTGAAAATCAGGAAAATGCTGCAACGTTAAGGGATCCCATTCGCTGATAGTTTGTACAACCTTGTAATCTTTTTTGCAATTAGCGCCTATAAATTTGCCTAACTCACCATCCCTTGGGAGCTTCTTCTGTTCACTTTCTGGTAAAGCTTTCAACTCATCAAATAATTCGCAAAGATAATGTACATCATCCCTGAGTTTTAGTCCTGCATGCTTCAAAGATAGGGGATATTTGAGAAAAGCTTGTTTAACAGTCTTTTCTTCTTTGGCAACCTCCTCATTAACATAAGCCAAATTCATTGGATTCTCAGCAACATATTGACGCTGGAGACGTTTAGAGGCCTCTTTTAATGAATGTGGATTTTGCGAAAAAGCTGTTTCAACAATTCCTTGATCATCTTTTTGTTTTCGCTTCAATGTTGTTAAGAGCATGCCATTAGCGCGGACAGTATTTCTCGCTAGCTCTCTTTCTTTTTGAGTTTGTTTGATAAGCGCATTCAATTCATCGTTATTGAGTGCTTGATCTAATCGCTCTTTAACAGTCGGATCATTCTCAATAGCTGCTTGTCTGATCTCATTTGTCCAATATTTTTTTGGAACCCTAAAGATAGCAAGGCCCTCGGATGAAACAGCCTTGAGCAAAAGGCTTTCATAATTCGGAATGATTGTTTCATCAATTTCTCCAATGCGAAATGGATTTTCCTTGAGCGCTTGGTGAATGTGCGTAGAAACAAATTTTTTATCCTCAACAAACTGCTTAGAATGTTTAACAGCTTTGAGATTTTGATTCATCGCTGTCAGGACCATCACCTCTGAACCTTGCGCTTCTTTTCCCATGAACTCTAGATCTAAGCCATTTCTTTTAAGAAATTCGATCTTTTTTGAATCAGTAGCGATTTCCAAAACTTTTGGGTCTTCATCATAAGCTTTGTTAAGGAAGTCGAAGTCATCTAAAGCTTCTTTGCCAGCAAACCGCCAGCAATCATATCCCAAAGTGTCTCCCAGCTCTTTTCTGCATTCTATGAGGAAGTCACTATAATCAGCGTCATTCTTCTTTGTATTGAAGGAAATCGCTTCGGGATTCTGTTTAGCAGCCCTCAGAATATATTCAGGAGTTTTCCTTGTCTCATTATCCATGGCTTTCAGAGCAAGGCCATCAAAATCAAGGATCTTGAGACGAATAGCCTTATTTTTACGCATCGCCGTATCAATTGACTTATAAATTTCGTCTCCTGTTGGGACGCTTTGTTTTGCGTCTTTAGCTTCTTTCAATGCATCGATTAATTTTAGATAAAACGATGGATCTTGACGACGCTCATTTCCTAAAAACTCGAATTGACTTTTAAAAATTTCTAAACGCTCTGCATCAGATAGCTCGTGTCTAGGATCAGGACCCTTAAATTTAAAAATGTTTAAAAAGGCTTTAATCGAGAGATCTAGATCATTCCTTCTATCTTCGCTCGCATACTGATAAGCCCTCGGATCGTGATCAACAGCCAAATCAACTTTATCTGGATTATCTTGAGCTCGATCTCCAGCGTATTGCAAAGCGCGGCCGTTCTGGCTTAAAAACTCATTTTGCAGCTGATCCCCAACAAATTGAAAGATCAATGGGTTCACCTTCTCGTAATATTCATAAAAAAATTCATGATTGTTTCGCAAGAAATCGCTTGCATATTGATAGGATTCGATCTTCCGATCCACACTTAATCTTACCATCTTAGGATCCCGGCGAATAGCTTCAGCAAAATCTTTGAGCGCCATTGGATTTTTAGGAAGAAGTTGACGGGCCGTTTCCCGGTCACCTTGAAGTGTCTTGAAATCAGTTTGCAGCAAGCTGGGGTCTTTAACAAGTCGATCCAATGCATCAGATCTTAATTGTTTTAGTTCATCAGCAGGAGGCAATGTCGCTGTCTCTTGTTCTGTGAATGTGGGTATCCATGAAAAAGGATAGCTGACAAGTCTTCTAAGAAGGCTTTTTTCCTCAACAATGACATCTCCCCTTGAATCATTGTATCGGATTAGATTAGATCCTGCATACTTCCACGCCTCAACTGTATTATTCACGGCAGCTTGCACAATCGGAACCTTTCCTCTTGCAGCTTGACTTGCATGTCTAAGTGACAGGCCATTAGAACTGACTGCAGCTAAAACGATGTTGTCATACTCTAAAGTCGAATCTGGAACCCATCTTAAACATTCAGGATCTCTATTCACGCACTTCCATGCAAGATTGGAATAAGTCGTAAGGTCTGTTAGATCTTTAGCTTGTTCTTTGGTTTTGACAAACTGGAAAGCCTCAATATCATCATTAACGGCAACGTCCGCCATCTCTAGATCTTTTTGAAATACGGCTAATTTTGGGTCTCCTAAGAGGATGCCTTTTCGACCCAAAGCCTCTTTCACAAGTCCTTTATGCTTTTCATAGATTTGAGGAGAAGCCTCTAATATCGCCTCAGGATATGTTTTTATCGCCTCTTTTAAAAGTTGAACCTCTTCAGCGAGCGGAACTTTTCCTACATATTTAAAGTTTTGACCGCCGTTATTGATAATAAAAGCTTTTTTAACAGTAAAACTAGCTTTCTCCAAGCTTTGAGGATTAACTCCACAAGCATCTTGGAAAAACTCATAAGAATTGAGCAGGTTATCGCCAGCATCATCGAGAATAGAGCAATCTTTAGATGTGATCCGACTTAAAACATATTGTTTATCATTTTTCCATGTTGGACTATAACGTAAAGCTGCTTGCTTATTGTCCACTGCTTTATCAACGATATTTCGATTATTTTGAAACCTTTTATCAAAATGCTCCAATAGCATTCCATCAAGCTCGACGAAGGCAAGGACGACGTCCTCATCGATCAATGAGGGCGAGGGCTTGATTAATGATATCAATGACGAGAGACCATCAACAGATTTACCGTTTTCCTTGGCTTTCTTCAAAGAATCAATCACTTGCAATAGAAATGGTCTGGTTTCTAGCTCAGGACCGATGAACTCATACGCCAAGAAATTATTCTCAATCCCTATGAGAGCGGTTTCAGCATTGTTTTGGGAATCTCCCCCTACATTTTTTAAAGCTAACCCATTTTCTCTCAATATTTCCCTTTTTACTTTCTCTGTCGCATGTTGCAATATCGAAGGCTTTTTCGCATAAAAAGGATCTAAATACGCACGCGTATCTCTCAATCGTTCGCTGCCATATTGATACATGTCGATATTGTCTTCCATGGCAAGCTGCCATGTGATAGGATCATTATGGATGTTCTCCTTGGCGATTTTAAAAACGGGGATTTTAGCTTTATTTCGAATGAGAGTACGGATAGTGGTTGAATCTCCCAGAAGTTCAGAATATTTCGTTTCAAGCAATTCGGAATTTTCAAGCAATTCTGGCAATGCTCTGGATCGCAATTCTTTCCTTGTCTCTATCTCATCGATCATGTCTTCTGCAGAAGGACCCGCTTCAAAGGGATGGGCAGCATAATAGGGAAATCCCATCATTCCCTTTACCAAAATGCGATTGTCCGGTGAAAGTGCAAATCGGCTCTGATCAACAAATGCCCATGACTGTGGATTTTGATCATAAGCCGCTTGGACAATCCGTAGAGTTTGCAAAGGTTTCGGAACATACCTAAGAGTCAATCCATCTGAAGATACTCCATCAAAAGCGACATCAGCATAGCCTGGAGCGCTTGTATCGACATACGCCAAACACTCTTGATCGATAGCCATGCATTCTCGAGCAAGAGCTGAATAATTCTTTGTCGTGCTTTTACAAAATCTAAAATTTTCGACTTTATCCCTGAAAGCGGCTCGGCACATCACAGGATCATTTTGGAACCTTACCAATTTAGGATTACCCAATAAGGCACCTTTTCGGCTTAAGGCATTTTCTACAATAGTATGATGGAATTTATAAATTTCTTCTCCAGCAAGTAAAATCGCCTCAGGATTATTCTTTACAGCAGGTCCGACAACATGTGGATCATTTGCCCCGTTGCCAGCATACTGAAGATCCAAGCCATTTTTGCTTACAGCTTCTTTCATTAAATTGATCGGCGCATCTTTAAGAATAAAAGGATTTATCTTGAAAGCTGGCCAGAAAATCTCTGGTAATCCCTTGAAATCTGGAATCAACAGGGAGTAAATAGATGGATTTTCCTTAATGAGGCTTTGAGCTAGCTCGAAATCGCCTTTGATCATAGGGCCTGCATACTGATATTGGGCTAAGTCTCCTTTTTCAATCGCGGCAAAAAAAATCTCTTTATCGTTATTGGCTGGGAATCCTATATATTGATAATTTTTACTATTCGTTTTGACAGCCTCAAGCTGCAGCTCCTTGCTTGCATCTGTAAGGATTTCTGGCATTTCTTTGAAAGCAGGCCAAAAATTCTCTGGCCTATTCCGAATCTCTTCAGGAACTGAGGAAAATAAGAAAGGGTCTTTTTGAGAAATGGCTTTTTGAAGAATACTTATGGAAAGTATTTCATCGCTTTTAATCGAAGGACCTGCAAACCTATAGGCATTAGAATTTTGTGCAATCGCAGGGATGGCAATGTCGGGATTATTTTGATCGTTTTCTCCAACAAATTTTAATTTTAATCCATCCTTTTGTATTTCCAACAATTTTCTTTCATTTGTCGCAAATTCAAGCGCTTTAGGATTTTGTGCAATCGCAAGACCTTCTAAATCGATGCCTTCTGATAAACCTTTTTTGATTAAGTCATGCGCTACATACTTTAAAAGCAAGCCATCACCGTTTACCGCATTCCAAGCCATCGTTAGACTGTCTGGAAAACTTTTGCTTAAAAATTCATACGCGTTTGGGGAAGCTCCGACGATAGCTGTCCCGAATTCTTCCGCATTCCCTCCGAACACATTTTTATAAGTTTCAAATAAAGCTGGATCCGTTACAATTCTAGGGATCGCTTCAGTGATATTCCCTGGACAAGGTTCGGGCTCTTGGAGAGCTGGAACCGATGGCTGTGTCAAAGGAGAGGCTTTGTGGGATCCCATTGTTACGCTAGTGCTATTATCAGGACTACCATTGAAGACGTAATAAAGGCCGCCTATAACCCCAATTACACCTAATGAAATAGCTGTGATAAGTTTATATCGTTGATTTGCCTCATTAACTCGTTCGAGCTCTGCAAGAAAAAGAGGATTGATTGCGTCCGCATCAAAACTGAAATGATCAAAGCTCTCAAGTTTTGAAGAATGATTTTCAACTAATTCAAAAATTTGAGTCTTAAAAAAATCTGCAGCTTCCCTTCCTTGGGAATACTCTTTTTGGTTTGTATTTTTACTCTCCTCCATTCGCCTCAGAGCGAGGTGATAACATGTTGTCAAGAGTAAAAATGCATTAGGAAAAGTTAAATTTTTCTTAAGAGATTCGATATCAAAAAGGCCCAGTCTTTCTCGATCTTCATGACCACCCTCAGCCGATGAAAGAACGCGATAGATCCATTCGTCCAAGACAGAATGAGTATTCAGATAGGCATAACCCATTAGGTCTTGAAAGTGATCTTCGATTGAGATGAAGAGGTCATCCAAGATCTCATCATTTTTATCTCGGACCAAATGTTCTAAAAATTGATTGAGAGGAGAGTTTTCAGTGAGATTTTCTTGAGGCTCTTCTTCTTTTTCAGTTCGCAGCTCTTGGTTTTTTTCAGGAGGTTCAGGAGCAAGTTCTTCAATAAGACCACTTCCTTTGCCTTCATCTTTAACAGCAACCTCTTCAACAGGCTCAATTTGACTCACTCTTCCTTTCAAGGAAAGGTTTGCAATCGGGTCCGGGTTTATCGAGGGGATGGTGCTTTTAAAGATATCATAGGGAATGATGCTTAATCGTTTCTTAGCAGTAATTAGAGAACCTATATTATCGATTAAAATATTATAAATTTCTGGGTTATGCGATTCTCCCTTTCCTATTTCTTCTTTAAGAGAAATAATATACTTTTGAAGCACTCTATCGCTTCCTTTAACTTCCTTATTTTGCTTCGAATCAAGGCCAGCTCGCTTTGCGATGGTTTCAATAGCATTAAGGTCATTATTCTTGAGCCATCCTTTGCTAGCGCCAAATTCAAGAGTTTCAGCAATTCTCAATCCTATTAAATCATGATCACAGAGACTAACCTTAGTAAAAATTCCTCTGGCTTTTTCATAAATAAATTTAAAAACGTGAGTTTCGCCAATTCTTCCATCTTTACGGAGAATTAAAAATTTTCCCCGTTTATTTTTAGAAATTTCCGATAAATCTTTATGGAATTGCTCTGTATCATCATATGGCTTAAAGTTGTAAGCCGACAAAAAAGAATTTGGCATAGTAAAAACTATTTTTTTCTTATAATTATAAATGTTTACATTACCTCTTGTAAACCAATTTATAAAGAAAGAATCCCGAATAAAGGTAGACAGTAGCTCCCAGCTGCTTACGCCGCCAACATGGTAAAATAACTTATTCTAGCTTCTTCTCGGTGGTGAAAAAAAATCGTTATGGTCTACTAGAACAAGTTATTTTACCATGTTGGCGGCGTAAGCAGCTGGGAGCTACTGACTACTTTATTCTGACTTCTGGATTCTTCACTATTCTTCTTGATGAGCTCTGACGACTGGATTTGGTTTCTCGATAATCCAAAAGCAATCCCCGATGCTTTCTTCTGAAAAGGCTCTAGTAACGAGAAAGTCTTCAAAAATGGAGGACGCGCTGGCAAGTCTAGAAGGAGCATATTGAAAAAGGCTTGCATACACATGATTTTCAAGATAAATTTGATCGCCATAGTGAATTTCGGAACCAAGATAGGGAAATGTCGCATTTTTTATTGTCCACCATTGCCCTGCAGCATGCCTATTCGGTTCATAAAAACATGTTAAACGACTTAAAATATTTTCAAGGATATTAGCCTCACCTAGATCTGCATCGTTTGATTTAATTAAAACAAAGGAACCGTGAGTGATTTTCCCCTCTCCTCCAGTGAATTCCAAAATATCTTTTTCCTCTTCACTTCCAAGTCTGGCAAGATGATAGAGAGGAAATTTTCCAGTAACAAAATATTTGCCATTCTTGTTTTTAAGGCAGAACTTATCTCCGATGTGAATGCCGTCTTCTTTATCGGAAATCGCAGAGGAATCTTGGATAATAACTTCATCAACAACAGGATCTGTTCTTGGTTTTGAAAGAGTCACCACCTTCTCAAATGTTGGAGCGCTTTCGACACGCTTTCCCATCTTCCAATTTTCCTTGGAAATTTGCCTCCACTTGAGAACTGTTGCAATTAAAGATGTATGGTCAAATGGAACATCGGAATCTTCTGAGCGTATAAGAGTACCCTTTTTAATCCTTGGAGAAACAAAAATCGCTGGAGTTCTAACGCCATAACGATCGAATTTGAATCCATTTTGGCAATCATCATCAGGAGGGATTGCACGCGGCGGAGGGATATGATCAAAAAGACCTCCATGCTCATCAAAAAGGATGACTAAGAGTGTCTTTTGCCATGAAGCCGAATTAGCACTTAGGCTCGTATAAATATTTGATAACAAATTTTCTGCTAACCGCATATCTCCCGGAGGATGAAAATCATTCCCTTGAAAACCCAAAAGAAAATCTTGGATAGAATCTGGCGAAATTCCCTTAGGAGCAAAATTCATCGACAGGGTCCATTGAGGTTCGATAAAAGAATAATTAGGCAATTGACCTTTGCGCGCCATTTCATGAAATTGATCAATTTTATAAAAATGGTTTTCCATATCAGGAATTTTATTTAAAGCCGTAAAGGTCTTAGACCCTGTCGCAAGAATGCCCTCTGGGTACATCTCAGTTTGCCAAAAAATCGCCCATGAAGTTTCAGGCGATTCCTCAGTAAGACGATTAAAGATTGTGTCTGCATGAAATTGACTGCAGCCTAAATGACCATTATTGATCTGTCCTTCTGAAGTACCACAGACAGTGAAAGCACGATTAGGATTTGTTTGCGTCGGCACGGAAGAAAACCACATATCGCTAACAGCGTAATGCTTTGCTAAACCATAAAGGACAGGAAGTTGATCTTCCGTATAGGTTTCCATGATAGCGCAAATGTTTTCTTTTCGGCTTAACCAATCCCTTTCTGGCCAAAGGCTGGCATAATCCTGAAGAAAACCCTTCATGATCGGTTGATCGCCGCCTTCACATCCAAATACCTGGTCTACCACATGTTCAAAAGGTTCATTTGGATCATATTTTGGGGAATTGAGAAAATAGGAATCGATGACAGAAGGAGTCCCCTTAATGGGAGCACAGCTGAAAATCAGATCTCCTAGGGAATTTTTCAAATGATTTGTATACTGTTCTAATGAATCTTCTGAAAGACCATGATATGTATGCTCTGAGTATTCCGGAATCCAATGCAAAGGAGGCTTTTCTTGAGAATAAAGCCAGGCCAACATGTTGTCGAAAGATCGATTTTCCATCATCATGACGACAACGTGCTCAATTTGGCTTCGCATTAAGTCATCATCAGCATTGGCAAAGTCGTCCGCTGCTCTTGCAGAAAATGAGGATGAGAGAATAAATAAACTAAACAAAGTATTAACAAACTTTTTATATATCATATCATTTTAATTCCCTTCTTAATCGATGTTAATAAATCCCCATAAACAAAGTAGTGAAATGTTGAAAATAAATATTTTAAATTCTATACTATAAAAAGGTAGCTTACTTAATCGAGGAAATTATGGATCCACTTAACAATCAAGTATTTTCTTATAATTTTCGAAAATTTGTCCTCCAAGAGCAAGATGTACGCCCTATCAATCAATCTGGCTATCCACCGACCAAGCCCTTTAGCGTAGATCCTCCAAATAAGACGGAGAAAAGCAAAAACGAGCCTAAACAAAAGGGAGCATCAAAAAAACAAAAAGAAAAAGAAAACCCTTTTGACCTCTGATTAATCAATGTTCTATCTTTCTTAAAGTTCCACTAAAACAAAAATCTTGGACAACTTCTCCCTTAAAAAAGTCATGAGGAAAGCCCAGAGAGATGGCGCTTGCTTCATTTAATCGGTTGATATGCTCTTGAGATAACGCAAAATCGCAACTTTTTAAGTTGTCTTCAAGCTGGCTTAACTGTGTCGCTCCTATGATGGGAATCATACGAGGTCCTTTTTGTAAAATCCAATTCAAAGCAACTTGTGAAGGGGTTCGTCCAATTTTTGCAGCAATATTTATCAAGGCGTCGACAATTTTTATGTCTCTTTCATCGAGTTTCGCCAATTTAGTGCCTGTTTTGCTCAAACGCCCCTCGGCTTTTTTATTTTTTTTGTTGGCATACTTACCAGTTAGAAGTCCTCCTGCCAATGGAGACCAAGGAGTAACGCTCAATTGAAACTCCTCTGCCATCGGTAGTAAATCCCTTTCTGGAGTGCGTTCTTTGAGTGAATATTCGATTTGCAATGCCACAAAAGGAGTCCATCCCTTTAATTTGGCAAGAACATTAGCCGCAGAAATAATCCAGGCTGGAGCGTCTGAAATTCCAACATACAACACCTTCCCCATTCGAATCAGATCATCCAAGGCACGCATCACTTCTTCAATAGAAGTGGTATAATCCCAAATATGCAGCCAAAGCAAATCGATAAAATCAACATTAAGACGTCGCAAGCTGCCTTCAACACTTTGAATCATATTTTTTCGATGATTTCCACATGTGTTGACGCTAGCCTGTTGATTGTTTAAACTATATTTGGTTGCTAGGACCCACTGTTCTCTCTGGCCTTTAATGAATTCCCCTAGAAATTTTTCACTTGTTCCGTTCGTATACATATTGGCTGTATCTAGGAAGTTTCCTCCAGCTTCCGCATAGGCATCAAAAATTTTTCTGCTATCCTTTTTATTAGCTCCCCACCCCCAGTCTTCACCAAAGGTCATTGTTCCAAGACATAATTCAGAAACACGAAGACCGCTCTTCCCTAAAAGCTTATATTTCATAACAATTTCCCCAATTTTTTTGCTCTTTGCTATCCACGTTTGGCAACGCACGTTTTTAAAAAAAATATTCACATACAACTAAAATTTCAAGAACCATTCCTGATTTTTTAAACCCAACTTGCTCCCTAAGAAGGCAGTCAAAAGCGAAGAACCCGTTGATGGCAGTAAGGGGCCTTTCCTGTTTTTTCATAATATCTTTGATGATACTCTTCAGCAGGGTAAAAAGGACCAGCTGGAGCGATTTCTGTCGCAATATTCATCCCTCTATCCCTTAAAATTTTTGTCAATTTTAGGGCGATCTCTTGCTGTTCAGATGTAAAATAAAAAATAGCAGAGCGATATTGGCTTCCAATATCTGGACCTTGTCGTTGATGTTGAGTAGGATCGTGAATTTCTAAAAAATACTTCGCAAGCTTTTCATAGCTAATTTTGTACGGGTCAAATACGATCTCAATAGCCTCAGCATGATTTGTCGTCCCAGTACAAACCTCTTCATAGGAAGGATTTACCAAAGTCCCTCCTGTATAGCCAGAGGTGATGCTAATGATGCCAGGCAGCTCTCTAAACAAATGCTCTACTCCCCAAAAGCAGCCTCCTGCAAAGATTGCGCGTTCATATCCTTCTTTAGTGACAGCAGGAATAAAAGAAAGTGAAATCGAATTAACGCAATGCCGTGTGTTTTTAGACGTGTATCCTTCTCCAGAGAAAACATGCCCCAGATGGGCACCGCATCTCTTGCACAGGATTTCAGTTCTTTCACCATCGGAATCGATCCTTCGTTCAACCGATCCTTGAATTTCATCATCAAAACTTGGCCACCCACAATGGGAGGAGAATTTATCAGCAGAGAGATATAAAGGAGCATCACAACGCCTGCATGCATAGACTCCAGGCTCTTTTTGCAGATAATATTTTCCACTTCCAGGTGGTTCTGTTCCCTTTTGATTAATGACAAAGTCCTCTTGATTTGATAGCGAATGATATCTTTTCATCGAAAATCCCCTTCATAGGTAGCAAGTTTGATCAATAGACAACAATTAAATTGATTTGCTCGGGAAGATGACGCGCGAAATCCCTCACAGAAGTGCCTCTGATGACATTAAGCAAAGAAGAAGCCTTCCTCTTTCTTCCAATGATGACTCCCTTGACCTTCTTCTTCATTGCAATTTCAGAAATGCTATAGGCAGTATGAGAAGTGATTGTATAAAGAAATTGCACAGGATTTCGATGCGTATACTGAGCGACATAGTGATAAACCTTCTTTGCATCCTCGTCATCATACCATGAGCGAAGATGATCACTTTCGACAACAGTTCTTTGTTCACGAACAAATAAAACATAAAGCGGTTGATTCTGATTAGCGGCTTCTTCTAAAGCTAGGGTAAGATCCTTTCCTAAACTTTTCACAGCCACGAGATATCCCCCTTCAATATCTTTTGGAAATTCCTGGAGTGCTGAAGGCGCCTTCTCGACAGCTAGCTTTGCTTTTCTTTCTTCCGCAAGACTTCTTAAAAATAATCCAAGGGCAACGACGGCAATAACGAAATTTCGGGCGTGAGGCTTGTCGATGAAAAGCGTCACCTCAATCAAAGCCATCACAGCAAAAGTAATTAACATAAAACAGCGTTCCCAAAGCTTCAGTGATAACTTCTTATTTGTGGCTGTTGAAGCTAAATTGACAGCAATTGCGCCGACAAAACCAATGGCATACAAATGAGATAAGCCAGCTATATCATGAATAGCCAACAGAAGGAAAATGGGAAATCCAAAAGACAGGATAGCCGAATAAAAAGGGACTCCAAACCTATTCAACGTTTCGAAAGTCGTAGGCAGCTCTTTATCCCTTCCCATGACGAAAAGTAAAGAACTTAAAGCAACAATCGCTGTATTGACTGCCGACAATAGCAGCAGCGGAATGACAATCCCGATGACAGAGGCAAAAGCATCGCCAATTGTGGATCCGAATAAGGATTTTCCAAAAAAATCGCCCATATAGCGCAACATCGCATCGCGTACATCAGGATAGCCAGGAGCATTGACGTTGCCGTTTTCTATTTCCAGACCAGGGAGAGCATTCATCGCTAAACCAAAAAGAACTGTAAAAAAGCATACCTCTCCCATCACCATGATAATTGCTGGCGTTGACGTCTCTACAACGGATGGCTTCTCTTCTGTCGAACCTGGATCAAGTTTCATGGAACCTGTAAGATTAGCGATCGACTCAATGCCTGATAAAGCAACAACAATGCCTACAAAAATATTCCAATCATGAAATATGTGACCTGAAATAGGCGTCAACAACTGCGCAGCTTTGGGAAGAAAAGGCAAGCTGATTCCTCCCAGGCAAATGACAACAATAACCGTGGGAATTGCAAGTCCTAAAGCAAAGCTTCCAGTATGTTTTGGACCCAACAAGTTGAACAGGCCAAGCAGAGCGATGGAAAGGATAGCCCAAACTTCAGGTCTTGAAACACCCAAGTAATGAAAAGCAGAAAGGGAACTCAATGCAGCCGTCACTAAATAATCAGAAATCAGAAAAAAAGCGCCGATTAATGAAAGAACTTTTGACCTTTCTCTTACGCTTGTATATACCCCGCCACCCCTGGGATAAAATCTGCAGATCTTAATATAATTGACGCCCACCATTAGGGTTAGAATGCTAATTCCAAAAATGAACCAAAAAGAGCTTCGTCCTGCTAAGGCGTAAGCTAATCCCAAAACGTAGGCTTTACTTGTTCCCCAATCCCCATACAAAATTCCTGCCGCCCTTAAATAATTGACATTCCGTGGTCTTGAGGTTTGAATCAATGTCATATATTCCTATCGCCGGGTTATTTTATAAGGGTTTTCCAGTAAGCCTGATTTGATTTTGATAAGAATCGATTTAACTTTTTAAACTTAATATGCTCTTCACCAAAAGTTTGCGTATCAATAAAAGCAATGCGACCATCAATTGAAAAAGGAATATTATCTGGCTTTAAGCAATCTTTTAGCCCCAATTTCCTCACAATAGAATACAAGTGATCCAGATGCACCGAAGTCACCTGCTCGCTACGCCAAAGGTTCTTGTTCACCTCCTCATCGAAAATCTCCATGTCCTCTTCTACTAATACATAATATTTAGTTTGATATCCTTCGATACGGCATGGCTTTGGAAGAGCATAGATCCATTTATGCGGCACTTTAAAAAATCCTTCAAGACCATTATTTTCAATCTCCTGACGGATTTTTTCGGCACCTTGGATTCTCAAAATCCAATAGTCATGCTCCGGTTTCTCGCTGTGATAGCTCTGTGCATCTAAGTAAAGTTTGAATAGATACCCTGGAATCTCGGGATGCTTTGTCACAATCAATTGAGTAAATTTACGTGGCTTCGCTCGTACAAAACCCGCCTCTTCCATTGTTTTCAAATTTAATATCGCATCAGGATATGAAAAAATCTTATCTAAAATAGGCCTTATGGGATGCTGTGGATCCATAAGAAATGGTGCAACAACCTCCTGAGTCTTATCTGGTGGATGCTTAGCTTCCAAAAAAGTAAACAAAAGAAAAATAAAACATAATCCAATTTTAGTAATCAAATCGCACTCCTCCAAAAATTCCCCCTCCAACTCCGACATTGCGACCCCAAAGATGGGAAAAAGCCCCTAAAATCGCTGAAAAATGCTGAATGGGAGTGATCACCCCCTCCATTTGAATGCTGATCAACCGATAATTGGGATTCAGACGTATATTGCTTATATGATGATGACGGCCTCCATTGTAAAGTCCATATTCTATTTGAGTAGAGAGGATGATCAGCCCTTTCGGAAGGATGTCATAGCCTATAGCCGCGCTTGCACGAATTTGATCTGAAGGAAAATGCTGATAATATCTGTACCCAAGCGCAAAATCACACCACCCGCATTTCTTGAATACAGAAAAAATTTCTGAGTAAAGCAGATTGAATTGAACGCCACACTCGCCGTAGCGAAGAGAAGTTTTTGTTTTTCCCCCGGGAATAATCGCAAGAAATTGCGTTGTGAATGCCCTTTTGTCGTCTCCTAGAAGGAGATGTTTCCAGCCAAACTCTATCTCTTCGAATCCTTGATGATGGCCATTCAACGTCTCATCGATAGAATCGTATCGTCCATTAAACGTAAAGCTATTGCAAAAATTAAGGGCATATTCTGAATAAAGATAGGCTGAAGATAGCTCAAAATGATTGTAAGAGGGCAGCCGTCGTCCATTTTTATTCCAAAAATGATCCGTTTTATAAAAAGAATAGGCGGCAATGCTTTCAAATGTTCCAGGCGGACTAATAAATGCCGTCGTATGATGAGGCTCCCCATCTGCTGCTCTCAAGAGAAAGGGCACGGCTATCAACATCAATAATTTCAATAAAATCATGCATCTTCTCTTTTATCATAAGAAACACAGATCTATTGAAATTACGTATAGAGATATTTTGATGCAAAATTTTTTTGAAAAGAAGAGAGACAAAGATGAAAAATAAGAGGGACAGAATCACCGTATTTTTTCGTATCCGAGTCCGCGTCCGAGTTCCGAAATCAATACAGAGGAAGAGTATATTCGGAACTCGGACATGGACACGGACTCGGACTTGGATACGAATAAGGTAGACGTAAAATGTTAATTAGACGTTATTTGGTCTGCTTTTTTTCGAGCTTCTTCGCCTTGCGTTCTTTTGGTGTCATTGTTGGCTTTTTCTTTTCTTCCTTGCGGTGTTTCACTACTTCTTTTGTCATAAAAACTCCTTATAAATGCGGTGTTAATTTTACCAAGGTAAAATCTTAAATGATTACCTATTTTTTTATCTACTTCAGATGGTGTTTTTAAATAAAAAACAATTTAGTTTGTTTTATTTAACTATTTTTATAAAATATAAAATTTATTACTTAAATAACTTTTAAATTTAATGAAAATAGAACGTTTATTTTCAAATATCGAATTAAGCCTTAGTAAAGCTGCCGCTGTTCCCATCGCAGGGACAGTCGCGGGAGTGACAAAAATTGCCTTTGGCTTGGTACAGACTGTATCCGCAATAGCGCTAGGCCTTCTTTTTGCACTTCCAGCCGCAATGCAATTCAAATGTGCCCAAAAACACCTCTATCGGACATGGATACATATTAAACATGGATTCGGTAATATGTTAGCCGGAACCTTTGAAGCGATTCCGATGATTGGAAGCATTTCATATGCGCTTAGAAAACTAAATTGCTATTTCGACAATCATGTTTCACCATTATCGACAAGACAGCATGGAATGTTCTTTATGCCTTATGAAAATATCGTCTTAAAAGATAGTGTCTTGATCGATTACAACACGCCTCTTTTTCCCCATTTTCATCTGAAGAAATTTCTTAAGGCTTAACCTTTAATCACTAAAGAGGGCCGCAATCGGGCAACCTTATTCGCCAATCCAGCCTCTTCCACAGCTTCGACGACAACATCGACATTTTTGTAAGCATCAGGCATCTCTTCAGCCACTGTTCGAGAAGAACTAGCCATCACTTGAACCCCTTGTCCATACATATGAGCAAACAAATCGGTATTTCTCCAGGCTTTCATCGATTGCACACGACTCCTAGCACGGCCTGCGCCATGACAAGCACTGCACCACGTCAATGGATTGCCTAAACCGACCATGAGATGACTTGCCCTGCCCATATCCCCAGGGACAAGTACAGGTTGTCCTGTTATGCGAAAAATTGGAGCTAGTTCTGGCGCCTCTGGTCCAAAAGCTCGGGTAGCCCCTTTCCGATGCACACAGAGTCTTTTGGGAATCCCATCAACAACATGCGTTTCAAATTTCGCAATGTTATGACAAACATCATAAATAAGGAGGATATCTTCTGGAGTTACTTTGTAAATGAGTTGAAAAGCTTTTCTCACAGCATGCAAAATCTGCTGTCTATTATTGAAGGCAAAGTTAGCAGCGACAGCCATCGCAGCAAAATATTTTCGTCCTGCTTCGCTTTTGATAGGAGCTGCTACAAGCTGTCTGTCGGGCAGCCCAGTGGCAAATCCCTGTTTCATAAAACTATTGAGAGTGTCCTGGCATATCTGATGGCCAAAACCCCGGGATCCTGAATGGATCAAAACATATGTTAAGCCTTCCTCAATACCCCATGCAGCAGCAATTTTGGGTAAAAACAGTTTTTGCACTTCTCCAATTTCAACAAAATGATTTCCAGAGCCGATAGAGCCTAGTTGATCTTTGCCACGCAATTTCGCCTCATGTGAGATTGCGTTGATATCAGCTCCTTCAATAACTCCCCTGCTTTCGATATGATCAAGATCACTTGTGAAGCCATAGCCCTTAGTTATAGACCAAGCGGCCCCCTGCTCTGCTATATGCCGATAATCTGTATCACTTAAAGCATTTTGTGCGCCTCTATGTCCATGACCAACACCAGAGGGAACTAAATGAAAAATTTGTTCTAAAAGCCTTGTTTTACTGCTTTTTTCCAGCTCTTTAAACGCGACAGGAACGATTGCCAATCTTACCCCACAATTAATATCGTATCCAACACCTCCGGGGCTGATGACTCCCGTCTCTTCATCCATCGCAGCAACGCCACCAATAGGAAATCCATAACCCCAATGAATATCAGGCATCGCAATGCTATGCCCAAGAATACCTGGAAGCTGTGCCACATTCCGCACTTGTTCTAAAGGCTTTTCGATCTCCAAATCTGCCAACAAAGTTTCATTAGCGATAATAAGACCTGGAACCCGCATATTTCCCTCTTGAGGAAGGAGGTAGGTGGCTGGTTTAATTTTTTCAAGCTTAAACATCGATGATCATTTCCCATTGCAAAGTTGAATCTTCAAGAAAATTAATATCGCCATGAAAGCTCACTGCTTTCATGGGGCATCCGCCTTCGCAATCAGCCCTACCCACAATCTCGTTAAGCACAATGATGATGTCGTCGAGGGTGTTTAAAGAAGGTTCTTGGATAAAGAAACGCAAAAAATCCAAATGTTTGAAAGCCAAAGCCATGAAAGCGTGATGGTAAAGTTGCTGAATGTTTTCAGCATAGATATTGAAAGCGATATCTGCAGTATGTTCGATTTCTTCAAAAGGAGGACGGATGTAATGGCTCCAAAGAGGAGTGTAAGTCAAATTTCCTTTGCTCTCATAAAGATGGATCGAACCCGTATAAAAAGGCAGAGAAACGAAGCTTTTTTTCCACGCATGGGGATCAAAAGGCTTGCGGCAAACAGTCAGATGTGGAAGCCACTCGCGATTTTCCATGGAATAATGGGCTTCTGATAGCCAATTGGAGAGTATTTTTTGAAAAGATTCAAGAGCGGAATGGGAATCAAGCCAATGAGCATGCCAAGCAACAACATTTGGATGTCGCATGGGAAGCATGAGACAAGAATCAAAGATTCCAACGGAACCTGTTTTCATTGGTATAGCAGGAAAATCCTTCAGATGCTCCCTGAGTGTTTTGTATTCGATGTTACCGAGAAATGCCAGCGTAAAATGACGGTGTTCTTCATCTAATAAACGCCCCACAGGCAATTTTTCCGGCCATGGAGCATGCGCCTCGACGCCAAAGAATAGACGCTTAGTATCTTCATTCATAGCTTCAAATTACTCTAACAGCTGCTTTTTAGGAAAGAATTCAAAACTCAGAAATAAGATAGTCAGTAGTCCGTAGACAGTAGCCGGTAGAAAAGAAAAAACCCTATCTCTTCTTAAGCCCCTGGAATCTTAGATCGCTATTAGCATTTATCCAACAAAAATACTTGTCATGTTAATTAGCTCTTGATATGTCTACTTTTACGGTCTTCTCAAAACGTGGCGTCCTCCCCCATTAGCTCAATGGCGGACTCATAGGCGTTATCATTATTCAAGCTCCTAGCCTTGTCTGCGTGAACGAAATAAAGATTTCGCATTAGCAGGTTTTTAACCAACAAAGGGATAAATATTATGAAAAAGCTTTTTCTTCTATTGCTATTTTCAATTTCAGCCTTCGCCTTGCATGCTGACTATTATTCAGGTGGTGGCTATCAAAATTCTTATGATCCTCAATACTATGGTCAACCTACAACCCGAGGAATGCGCGTATATTATCAAGGATCCGGAGATAATTCTTCTTATGGTCAGCCTGGCTCTCAAATGCAAGGCCCCTATGGATCATCCTATGGAAGTGGAGGGTATGGACCTTCACAAGGCTATTACAATCAATCCCAAGGTTACTATGGAGCTCCTGGAGAGCAATATAGACAGTCTCAAAACTACTATCAAGGCTCCTATGGCCAAGATCAAGGAAACTATGATGGGCAAGAAAGCCAATATAGACAGCAAGGACAAATGTCATATCCATCTTCTCAAGGAAATTATAACCAATCAGGAAGCTCTTATAATTCCTCCAGCAGCAATTATAACCAGCCGATGAGCTCTTCTAAGTATCAAAATTGGAACTCATCTAAACAATCTCAAAGCTCATCTAGCCAAGGGACTTATGACAATTCCCAAGGAAGCAACGCCAAGTCATCAAATTATAATAAAACTGAAGACGAAAGCAATGTAGAAAGCCAAGACGATCAAAGTTCAATGCAAGACAGCAGCGGCTCTTCCCAAAAAATGAATCCTCAAGGACGTTAAAACTTATTGAAGCTTTTTTATCGCGATAAAAAGGTTGCCAGATGATGGCAACCTTTTTGATATGGGCTATCTCAACAGAGGTTTGAATGACTTTTAAAGGAGAGGTCGCTATGCGTAAATTGCTCAGAACATTTACTCTACTTTCTTGTTTGCTAGGATTGCAATCTTGCTGTGGAAATCCATCACCTCCACCTCCATCCACAAATACTATGGAAGAACGCGATCATGAACGAAGAAAAGAGGAATTTGAAAGAGACGTTACTGAAAAAATTGAAGATAAGGTTGATCAAGCAATGAGAAGAATTGATGAAGCTGCAGATCGCGCCGTACGAAAAATTAATGAGGCGACAAAGAAAACAGGTAACTGAAGCTAATACCCAAACACTTTAGTTAAGACTCAAAAGACGGAGGGCAAATTTTACTTTTGTTCCTGAGGTCATCGGAGTCACTAATATCTCTTTATGAATGTTGCTTGAACCATGAAACGGCTAATTCTGCCACCTCATCCAGCTTTCCAGGCTCCTCAAAAAGATGTGTTGCCCCCCGGATTACTACAAATTTCTTCTCAATTTTGAGCAATTTAAAAGCTCTTTCATTCAATTCCATCACGGCGAAATCACTTCCTCCGACAATCAAAAGTGTTGGCGCTAGTACCTTGCTCAATGCATTCGCAGCCATATCAGGACGTCCTCCTCGAGAGACAACAGCCTTCACCTTACTGCCAAGTTCAGCTGCGGCGATAAGAGCTGCGGCTGCTCCTGTACTCGCACCAAAAAAACTGAGTTTCAAAAGATGCGTTTTTTCATTTTTAGAAGCCCATTCACTTGCTGCTACAAGCCTTTTGGACAATTGTTGTACATCAAAACGGTATTGCGCCGTTTCAAGATCGATAGCTTCTTCTTGCTCGGTCAACAAATCCATAAGCAAAATAGCCAATCCATTTTCAACTAAAACATCCGCTACATGTTTGTTGCGTGGACTAAATCGGCCGCTTCCACTCCCATGAGCGAAAATGACAAGTATGTCCGCTGCTTCAGGAACTATCAGAGTCCCTTTAAGGGAAATCCCCTTATCTACCAAAGGGATTGAAACTTCAGAACTTAAATATTCAGGTTTTTTTTCCATTTTAAACTTTAAAAAATATTTTAGACTTCAAATCCTCTTATGGTAAAAATCAAAAAAAAGATCAAGTCTGAGGTTATCTATGCTATTCACCGATCGACGAGAGGCTGGCCGAAAATTGGCGCTGCTTCTGGATAATTATCAAAATCACAAGGATGTGGTTGTCTTAGGACTCCCCAGAGGTGGGGTTGTTGTTGCCCATGAAATCTCCAAATCGCTCAATCTCTTTTTAGATGTCATTTGTCCCAGAAAAATCGGCGCACCATTCAATCCTGAGTTTGCCATTGGAGCGATCACAGAAACTGGACAGGGGATTTTTAATATGTCTGTCATTCAAAGATTGGGGATTTCCGATGACTATCTCCGACAAGAAGTTGAAGCCGAGAAAAAGAAAGCCCAGCATCGTCTTGCCCTCTTTAGAAAAGACCTTCCACCACGCGACCTCAAAGGCAAAATCATTATTTTAGTTGATGATGGACTCGCCACAGGTTCGACGATGAAAGCAGCTATTCAATCGGTGAAAGCAGAAGGCGCAAAAGAAATCATTGTCGCTGTTCCCGTAGCTCCCATAGAAACTGTTGAAGAAATTCGGCAGCTTGTCGATAAAATTGTCTGCCCATATACCCCATCTTTCTTTGAAGCCATAGGTCAATTCTATGAAGATTTTTCTCAAGTAGATGACGAAGAAGTTTCCAAACTCCTTCAAGCTCCTGACTAACAGAAAGAATAAGGGTAGTCGGTATCGAGTAGCCGGTAGTCAGTAGAATGTCCATATTCCACGCGAAGAAAGGAAGGCAAGAATTCTTTTATCCCTTTGCGAAGTATTCCTTTCTAGCAACTTCTATAAAACTTCGTGTTATTTTTTAGTATTGGCGGTGTAAACAGCTGGGGAACTACAGACTACCTTTATTCTTCTGTCTTTTCTTATTCATCTGCATGAGATTCATGATGCAGATGCGAAACATAATGTTTGACTTCAGGAATGGAAGGAACAAAGGCTGTCAAATTCGGCTTTTTAAATCCGTTGAAATCCTCATTTTCTGCAGGAATCCACGCCTGATTTCTTCCAAGGAAAAGAAGTTCGCCGCGTACAATCAATTTATTTTTATCTCTCCATAGCTCCGCATCATAGACCCTTCCATGCTCAGGATCTAAAATTTTTCCGCCACTAAACTTATCGCCATTCTTCTTCAAATCCCAAATGATATCCATACCTGAGTAAAATGGATTGCCAATAACTCCTGGAGCGCGCTCTTTTGGATTATCCATGCTATCTTGAATCTCTCCCTGAGAATTTAATGTCGCCACAATTCTGCCGAAATATTTGCTATTGTGCTCATATATCCCCACAATACTTTCAGGCTTTCCCGTTGATTCATTAATTGTCTTCCAAAAACCGATTACATCTTCTCCAAATGCATAGGTATTGGCTAAAAATAGATAAAATAAAGCGAATACAATTTTTTTCATAATGCTAACTTTGTTGAATGATTTTAAGAATTAACGATCATCTTCGTTTTTAGATAAAAAATTGTCAATAATTTATTTTAATCATATAACGAAGTTAATCCAGAAGATACCATTCAGGTTGATGATATATATATGAAAATCTTGATAGCAAGCATGCTTGCCATTAGCTTTTTTGCCCAAACATGGAGCACTAGCCATGACCTCCCCGGACCAGTCCACTTAAAAGCTGTTGAAAGCAAAATTAATGTTAATGGCAAAGAGGCCTCAATCTTCGCCTTAAAGCCCAACTTACTCTCTATGAACGGGTCAGATTCGAATTCTTTTCCTCTAGAGGCTCGCAAAAATAAGGGGGTCATATTAGAAAATATGACCCCCTTATTTTCAGAGCCGAGGGTGCGAACTTCTAGAGAGAAAATAATCTCTAATCTGACTACCTTCATAGGTAGCAAGTTGGGTTTAAAGCAAGCGGATGGAACCTTTGGGCTAAAGATAAAAAGCGGAGACTCTTTTAATGTTGTCCTAGAGAATGAATTGACAATCCCTACCTCCATCCATTGGCACGGCCTTATCCTCCCAAATAATCAAGATGGTGTAGGCTTTATCACCCAATTTCCAATTTACCCTGGAGAATCCTATCACTATCAATTTCCCATCGTGCAATCTGGAACTTTTTGGATGCACTCACATATGGGTCTGCAAGAGCAAATGCTTCTAAGCGCTCCCCTCATTTTATATGGACCTGAAGATTCAAGCATCGCTGATCAAGAGGCTGTTATTTTTTTAGTTGATTTTTCATTCAAATCCCCTTTCAAAATCTATGAGGATTTGCGAAAAAACTGCAAAAAATCTACCGATACCTCTTCAATGAATTCTCGCCCTGATATTGTTGAGGTCGACTACGATGCTTTTTTGGCTAATGGACGAACTCTCGACAATCCTGAAATTGTCCACGTGGAGGCTGGAAAAAAAGTCAGATTGCGCCTCATCAATGGATCAAGTGCAACAAATTTCTTTATTTCTCTAGGGGATTTAGAAGGGGATGCCATTGCCGTCGATGGCAATAGAATTATCCCCTTGCATGGCTCTGCATTCGAACTCGCGACTGCACAACGCATTGACATTATCGTCCAAATCCCTGACGGAGAAAATGCCTTTCCTATCCTAGCTCAAGGTGAAGGGACAAATAAACAGGCAGGGATTGTTTTATCAACAAAAAATGCTCAAATTCCTAGATTGAATGAAAAGACAGAACGGACGGCTGGTAGCTTGACAAATAGACAAGAAGTGCTTCTTCGTGCCATTGTCCCTTTGAAGGAAAAAGCCATCGACCGCCATGTTGCTATTGAATTAGGCGGCAATATGGCTGATTATCTCTGGACACTAAATGGACAGTCCTGGCCTGCATCGACTCCTGTGATTGTTGAAGAAGGAGAACGCGTCGAAATTATCTTCAAAAATGTCAGTAAAATGTCCCACCCAATGCATCTGCATGGTCATGTGTTTCAAGTGACATCTATCGATGGAAAAGAGATCAAAGGCGCCATGCGCGATACGATACTTGTATTGCCAAATTCCAGTATCGCCATTCAATTTGACGCCGATAACCCTGGGGTCTGGCCGCTGCACTGCCATGTTTTATATCATTTAGAAAGCGGGATGATGACTGTTGTTCGTTATAAAAATTTTATTCAGCCACTTTGAGGCTGTGAAACAATTATCATCTATCTGGCTTTCGCGATCTTTTTTGATTTTTGAAATTTCCAGACCTTCCACAACGGCACGTGGAACGTTGCGGTCGGCCTGAGATTTTAAAAATCTAGAAAAATCTCTGCAAAATCCAGTCGATACCTAATTTTTGCACAGCCTTTCTGATGTGGATAGTCGCTTTTGCTTGAATTTTTGTTCATCTTTGCTTACAAAGAACACTAGAAGTAGGAGTATACTATGATGCGCCTCTTGCCACTTCTTTTTTTGTTATGCCTATCCTTCGATTTTTCCTTTTCTGATACTGTGATTTGGAGAGGCGAAGTCAACTCAAATGGAACTCCTACGCTTCCCATAAACCTTATTTTGGGAAATAAATATCAATTTAAAGTCAGTAGGATGATTAACCTTGGCAAATGGAGAGAGGATGGCGAACCTCTAGCTAACGACGCTTGCTATGAGTTTGATGCCGGAACTCCAAAAATGGTAATCACTCCCTCCAAAGTAGACTCGTTCAAAAATAGTATGGGCATTTCAGTTTGCGACGGAAAATTTCATTTCGATCATCACTATCAATCTGCTTCATTTGAAGCAAAACAAAACAAAGTTCACTTTTGGATTTATGATACAGATTATAGCGACAATCGTGGAGCATTACACGTCGAAGTCATTCAATTAGATTGATAAAGGAGCTTACTATGAAATATCTCAGAGCTTTCATTGCAGGGATCGTCGTCCCTACCATTCTAGTTCCGATAGGCCTCTATACTGCCGCGGAGGTAGGTAAAACAGAACTCCTCCAAATCCCCTTCCTTCATCTGCTTCCTATTCTATGGGGTATTTGGAACGTATTATACTTTGCTCTCTTTAAAAGAATCCTTCCAATCGATATCAATCTACGACTAATCATCACAGGAGCGGTCTTGGGACTCATTATCGCCATCTACGGAGTATTTTGGGAACACATCCCCAGCCGTCTTGGCTTTCCATCCCAATACCAATATTATCCTCTCTTGGCATTACCCATAATCTATGCCATCTTATGGTGGCTTTTCGTTAAACCGCTCAATGACTTACTAGGGATAAAAGAGAACTAAAATGGATAAATTCTAAAAGGACATTAATGACTTAAGGGACCACAGAGAGAGAATGCTAATTTTGTCTCTTAAGTCCTTGGGTCGTTAATGTCCCTTTTGTTTTTCTACTGACTACTGTCTACAGAATACTGACTACTCTTATTCTGCCTTCTGAATTCTAAATACTATTCTTCTTCAGAATCATCATCCATATCTTCAAAATCTTCGTCTTCAAAGTCCATGTCGTCAAGATCCATATCTTCAAAATCTTCATTTTCAAAAAAGAAATCTTCCATTAGACATTGAAGAAAATTAAGGTGGGCGGCGACATCGATTTTATCTTTAATGTTTAATTTCTCAAGAGGTTCCTTTTTAGAAAGTTTTTCTTCAATAATGTGAATGACTTGAACAAGTAATTGACTCGAAGATTTCAACTCAGGATTTTGTTTAATTTCATTATCAATATCCTGGCTAGCTGATTTCAACATGTCTTTAATTTCTTTAAGATCAGGCAATTGAATCAATTCATTACTCATAAAAATTTCCTTAAAAAGATTTGTTTCAAAAACCAGATCATTTTGCCTGCATAATTGATTTAATACTAGCTTTTTCACAACCTCTTAGTATTTACGTGGTGAGTTTGTGCAACAAAGCCACAATATTGATGAAAATATCTTGTATTTAGCCGGCGTTGTGATATTAAAAAGAGACACCCAAGGATTTATTTTTTTGAGGTCAAAAATGAAAAAACAGCTATATGCACTTGCAATATTCCCCATCCTTTTGTCTGGTTGCGGAATGATCAACCAAACGACACGTGCCTTAGAGTGGAACCAACATGCCATCGATATAAACACGCAAGCCATCGATGAAAATTCTCAAGCCATTGAAGGAGCTAATGCTAGCCTTGCGGAAAATCAAAGGCAACTCAATGCAATCAACCAAACATTAAAAAAAATCAACGAATCTGAAAGCTCGACTCAGGAGAAAAAATAAATGAAAAAATATCTCTTGTCATGTTTAATTGCCTGCGCCACCTTATTAACAAGCTGCAGTTCGATTACAAGGATGAACTCTCTCATTGAACAAAGCACCGCAGCAATCGAAGCTAACCGAGAAGCGATTGACAGAAGCACCGAAATCATCAATCAAAATAGAGAGCTAATTGAACAAAGTAACAAAGTCATCGAAGAAAATAGACACCATTTGGAAGCGCTTAATGCCTCTAGCTAGCAGCTAGGTCCAAACCACTATCATTTCATCAATGAAATTAGTATCCAAACACATTAGTTTTTTGGGTAATTTCGGCGTCAAAGCCCATATAATCGACGATCGCAAGTTGCTTCGTATTGAATGAAATACGGAGCAACTTGCGAAGCCTGCGGTCGATCGATTCTATGGTGCTTTCATGCTCGAAATTACCTCATAAAACTAGTGTATTTGGATACTAGGTTATTTCGATTGACCACGCTTTTATTGCCAAGCCAAATGCTCCACAATCCCCTTGCGAAATCTTGGCCTGAAATATTTCCAACGCGATTTCCATTAATGAACACTTCGATAATTCCCCCTGGTAGCCATCTCAAGACATGTATATCGCCTTTTTGGACATTTTGATTGAAAAGCTGGATATAACGATTGATATCGTTATGCAATTGATCTAACTCATTACCAGAAAGCGCCGCTTGAAAGGATTCATGATATCCCTCTTGCACACGCTGCGCTGGAACATCGCGCACCCATTTCAAAGTAAGCTGCTTAGCAATATCATCGCGCATGATTTCCTGAAAAATGTCATTACCAGCCCCTTCCACACCTTTTTCTAAATAATGGACAATACTATATACTTTGATAAAAAACTTTTTTCTTGTAGCCACACCTGTGGCCATCAAATAAAACTCTTTGCCATCATATTCAAAAGTCACTTCAGAAGGAAATGTGGCCCCTGTTGCATTGTCACGAACCTCCTGTTGAGCCCATAAGCAATGAGACAAAAGGCAAAAAAAAGATAAAAAAAGATGTGTAAAAAATTTCATCGGATCCTCTCATTCTAATCTTGCCTATTCTTTATCAGAATCAAAGTAAATAACCCAAGAAATATTTTAGAACGGGAGGTTTCCAATGAAATTTTTACAAAAAGAAAGGCCCTTATCTTTTTCGCGTTTCCGCATATGCATAAACTGTCCACGTTTTCCCCTCCTGTTCAAAAGCTCCACGCCTTCGTGTCGACGCATCCACCGTTTGAGTGACTTCATGCATCGCTTTTCTAGGAACTTGAACCTCGCTTCGATAATGCGTTCTTCGCTCCATTGAAGGCGGTATAGGCACATTGACAGGACGGCTAAAGATTCTTTCTTGCGGATGTTGATAGCTGCTGCGTAAATTAAACAAGCGACGAGTGAATGGAAACCTCGAATTGTCCCCAAATAGTTGATTCCAAGAGGTCGTCGGATGCGAAGCAAAGCATCCTAATCCATTTTCGCTCCAAAAAAGGTTCCATGACTGTTCGGAGATAATATTTGTAAAATGCGATTGAAAATGCGGTATCTGTCCATATATCTCGCTCCATGAAGGCTCCTGGCTAAAATTTGGAAGCCGCCAATTTCTTTCAATATTAGGAATAATCAGGCTTAGGCGATGCAAGGATTCTTCCGAATCGCAAGCCAAAATTTCATCCATAAAGAGTCTAAACTGCTGGTGCCCGCCACGTCGTTGGCTTGTAATTTGCTCTTCTAAATGCCTAAAAGTCTGCTCCGCAAGTCGAAGGCGATTGTCAAAATGGGCATCAACGACCAATCTCGACTGATTATATAGGAATTGGCACATCTGTCTATCCCTAGCATAGGCCCTCTCTATTTCCATCACCGCTGGATGATTGCTATATTGCATTTCAATGAAACGGACTTCTTCCGCATAAAGAGCATCCAATTGTTGCTTATAGGCAACTTCCCTAGGATCCCTGGTATTCCTTAAAGTATAAGCGCATGATTGACGAACTTGTCGAATCGCTTCATTTTTTTCTGCAAGAAATGGACGCAACGCAGAGTCGTAAAGGCGTCGTGCCTCCCGTATACCATTTGAATATAGGCAATCCGCAGGATAAAGCCAATGGGATCTCAAATTTGAAATCTCTTTGGTTATTTGCTCCCTGTTACGATTCAGAAGTTCATACTGTTCTGCAATTGCCCCTTCAAAGTCTTGAAAAGCATGGCGGCATATTTCAAATTTAACAATTAATGCATTCAATAATGAAGACGAAAAATGACGGCCTCCTGTCACAATATCTGGCAAAGCGGCCTCTCCCCATGCATAGACAACTTGAGCTTTTCCCAATAAATTTTCGCGAAATACTTGTTCAATATCCTGACGATGACTTATTAAATTCGAAAATCCACCCATCCAAAGTTTTTTTACTTCCTCTTCATGGATAATTTTATTTTTTAAATTATTAGTATAAACATAATGAAAGCCATTTGTTCCCGCGAGTTTCCTCTTCTCAACGATATCATCAATAGGATCTCTCCACTGTTCTTTCATTTTTTCCGCAGAATGGATCTCCTCATTTAATTTGTTTGACGCATGTTGGCTATGAATAACTTGACGAACTCCCAAGATAGATATGCCTAAACCTGCAGCAGTGCCTGCAATTAGACCCGTAGACATCGGAATCAAGACGGGACAAGCAATGCCGAGGCCAACGCCGAAAGCTGTAGCAGCCATTCCTTTATAAACGTTACTCTTATGGTCCCTTTGTTGACTCGAAGCTTGCTGTTGCATCGAAGAAAAATGGTTTAAACCTAACAGCCTAGTCTTGTCGTCAACGCTTTCCACAATGACAGCATCGTCAATGCAACGCAATAACCGAGGAGTTTGCGAAAGCTCCGTTTTAATTTCCGAATAAGTCATGTTCCCTTGAAAATTAAAGGAAGGTTTTGTGACATAGATCCTGTCTTCCGGATACATCGGATTGTGTCTTGCAAATAAATGATTTTCTAATGGCATTCTGTCTCCCATTCTTTTGAATGAATAATTGAATGTGATTTTAAGTTCCTGCAATTAAGAAAATATAAAGAGAAAAGTTTTTAAGATTATGGAATTCAGAAGTCAGAATTCGGAATAAGTGTAGTCGCATTAAGGAGCGAAGCTCAGGCAGCATTTAGCCCCATCGTAAACACAATGTCATCAACTTAAGCAGGCTCCGAATCGGTCTTATAGTCCAAAGGACTAAAAGTGCATCAGCCCAGGGCATCGCCCTCACCATTATACACATCTTTTTTATCAAAAGATGTGTATAATGGTGAGGGTTATAAAACCCCTGGCTACTATGTGGAACCGCTTTGCTGTTCGAAATGTGCTTCATGACATTGCGCTTGCGCATGGGACTAAAGGCAGCCTGAGCTTCGCTCCTTAATGCGACTACCCTTATTCCGAATTCTGACTTCTAAAAAATAATAAACAAACACATCAACCTTTAATTAATTTAATAAATTTTTGATATAATAGGTAATACATATGTAAATTGTTGAGGCTTTTTATGGAATTTATTAATTCAAGCTTCATAAATGATTTACCTATTGAGATTAATGACATCAAACCAGGAACGAAACCAGATTCCTATACGAAAATTTATAAACTCAATACGCTAATAAATAAACTCATCAAGAGTAAATCAGAATTCACTCAGCAAGACATTACAAAAATTGAAAAGAAATTCAACAAATTAAAAGACACGCTAAATCCCGAAAAATATAATGCAGCACTAAAAATCCTTAAATCATTATCACAAGAAAATAAGGATGAAGAATTCTATCGAGGAACCTCTAAAAAACAAGAAGTTTCCGAAGACCTTTACCTAAAAACTCCTCCCACAGTGCCAGATAAAATAGACGATGATGAGGAAGAGGGCTCTTCTCATTACCTTAAATCTCCAAGTGATACACCTGAGATTACCGGTAATGAAAAAGAAGAACGTTATCTAAAAACTCCCAAAAAGAAATCTATCTATCTTAAAACACCTGTTGAGAAGGAGACTGCTCGTGCAATCGCAAATGGGAAAGAGGAATTCGATTCCAAAAAATCCTATTCTTCCGATGAAGAGGATTCTTTCAGATTTACGCCTGAAAAGACAGATTATCTCAGCGCGTGGCCGCCCGTTTTGCCCCGTTCTGATTCCCCTTGGATTGGTTCCAGTTCAAGACATCAAAAAATAGCCCACATCCCACAATTTTCTAAAGCTGCTAATCCCGATAAATCCTTGGGAAGTGGCCAAGATGTTCAAGCTTATGGAACTTATGGAAAAAGCCGTTTAAAACGTTTTTCACAGAGTACTGAAGATCTCTTCAAAGATCAGCGTCCTGAAAATCTTCTGATCCAGGAAAAAGATGTTTCTAAAGCTTTCGACTTATTGCAAAAGAAAGTGATACACAAACTAAAAAATTATGATGCCAACCCATCTAAATATGAAAAAAACAAATTACTTGCAAAGACTTTCGAACTTTTGAAAAAAAATGGATATATCCCCTTAGGTCAAAGAGAATCCCTTAAAGAAAATCATATTTTATTAAAAAGTGCTATTCAAGAGATTTTAAATTCCAAAAATAAAGAAGAAATTGCTCTTATTGAAAATTTCATTTCTAGTTTCATCCATAAAAGAAAAACGATAGCCAGATTATTAAAAACCCCCTCACCTCAAGTCTTAAAAAAGGAAGGACAAATCATCCATCAACTGAATACGCGATTAGAAGAGCTTCATGATAGTATTAAAATCTTGAAAAACCATCCCCCCAAAACACCTGAAGAAACCGAACTGTTAAAAATTTTGGCAGAAATGGGTGAATGGGAACGGTATGTCATAAAAATTTTTATGGCAAAAGACAAAAAATCCCAAGGAGGCATAGCGCGAGAGTATGCCTTAGGTTCTCTTGATAAGATAGATAAAGAAACTTTCGATGGGGACTTAGCCCGCGATGGCTTCACCTGTATTGCTAAAGGTGGATGGGTCCTCCATCAAATGGGATTGCTCCACAATGACATCTCCGCGCGAAATATTTTGGTGCGCCCGACAATTGAATTATCGCCATCAAGCAATGAACCCGAGCTAGAGGTAGAATTTGCACTAGGTGATTTGGGGATGTCCAAATTAGCTGATGAGGCCAAAAAAGCGACTTTACAACCTGATTTAAAACGTCCCTACAGATGGATAGCTCCTGAAAGCCTGTTTCCAGAAAATGGACACTTTGAAATTTCTGACAAGACTGACGTTTGGTCTTTTGGAATGGCTATCCTTGAATTTGTAACGGATGATCTGGCTCAATTTTTCCGAGAGGATGTTGCCGATCAAGTGAATAATCTCTATGCCGCAGCCAAAAATGATCCAAACGGAACAAATGAGTATGTGCGTCATTGTTTGAAAAAATTCAATGAAACCAACGAAATCAAAATTTCCCAGCCGGTAGTCAATTTATTGGAACAAATATTTCACAATAATCCCTCTAAAAGGCCAAATTTCCATGAAATTGTCCAAACGCTTGAAGAGTTCAAAAAACGCGACATTCCGTTGTACGAGCATAGGTGAAAAGACAGAATTCAGAATTCTGTGTTCTATTGACTTCTGAATTTTGTCTTAATAAATCTTGATATAAAAGCTAATACATATGTAGAATGTCACAGCTTTTATGGGATCAATTAATTCAAACTTCATAAATGATATACGTATTGGGATCGGTGACATAAAACCAAATGTTACCAACGACTCCTTTTCTAAGGTTAATAAACTAAATATTTTAATAAATAAATTAATAACGAATGAATTAGAATTCACACAACAAAATATTACGAAAATCAAAAGGAAATTCAAAAAATTAAAAAAAAATCTTGACCCCAAAAAATATAATGCAGTGCTAAAAGCACTTAGATTATTATCTTCCCATGAAAGCAAAGGCAAAGAGTACTATCGAAGAACACCTGCCACCAGAGAACGTTCTATCTTTATTGAAAATCCTTATCTAAAAACTCCTTCCGAAGCACTAGACGAAGAGATTTCTCATTACCTTAAATCTCCTGGCGAAACCTCTGAGTCTATCCATGATGACGAAGAAAAATACTATCAAAGAACCCCTGCTAAAAGAGAATCGCTTGTTGTTAAAAACGAGAAGGGTGATGAGGCCATAATCCAAGGGAAGACTGAGGAGTCTGAGTCATCCTCCTCTGCTGAAGAGAGCTCCTTCATATTTACACCTGAAAAGATAGATTATCTCAGCTCCTGGCCACCTATCTTGAACCGTCCGGGTTCTCCTTGGATTAATTCCAGTTCAAAACATCAAAAAATAGTTCACATCCCACAGTTTTCTGAGGCTGTTAATCCCCATAAATCTTTGGGCAGCGGACAAGATATTCAAGCTTATGGGACTTATGGAAAAAGACGTTTAAAACGCTTTTCACAAAGTACTGAAGATCTCTTCAAAGATCAGCGTCTTGAAAATGTTCTGATCCAGGAAAAAGATGTCTCTAGAGCTTTCGACTTATTGCAAAAGAAAGTGATCAACAAACTAAAAAATTATGCTGCCAACCCATCTAAATATGAAAAAAACAAATTACTTGCAGAGACCTTCGAACTTTTGAAAAAAAATGGATATATTCCCCTAGGAGAAGAAGAATCCCTTAAAGAAAATCACAGTTTGCTAAAAAGTGTTATTCAAGGGATCTTAAATTCCGAAGGTAAAGAGGAAACTGCTCTCATTAAAAATTTCATTTCCAGTTTCATCCATAAAAGAAAAACGATAGCCAGATTACATAGAACCCCATCACCACAGGTCTTAAAAAGAGAAGGACAAATCATTCATCAAATGAATACGAGATTAGAAGAGCTTCATGACAGCCTCAAAATCTTGAAAAACCAAAACCCTAAAACGCTTGAAGGATCAGAATTGCTGAAAATTTTGGGAGAAATGTGTGAATGGGAACGATATATAGCAAAAATTTACATGGCAAAAGACAAAAAATCCCAAGGAGGCATAGCGCGAGAATATGCCTTAGGTTCTCTTGATAAAATAGACAAAGAAACTTTCGATGGGAACTTAGCCCTCGATGGCTTCGCCTGCGTTGCTAAAGGTGGCTGGGTCCTCCACCAAATGGGATTGCTCCACAATGATATTGCCACCCGAAATATTTTGGTGCGCCCAACGATTGAATTATCGCCATCAAGCAAAGAACCTGAACTAAAGATAGAATTCGCATTGGGCGATTTGGGAATGTCCAAATTAGCTGATGAAGCCAAAGAAGCGACCCTTTCATCAGATTTAAAACGTCCTCTCCGGTGGATAGCTCCTGAAAGCCTACTTTCAGAAGAAGGAGAATTCAAAATTTCGGATAAGAGCGATGTTTGGTCTTATGGAATGACACTCATTGAATTCGTCGCGGATAATTTGATTCGATTTTTCCAAGAAAACACGATCGATCAAGTGAATAATATTTATGAATCTGCCAAAAGTAACCCAGAAGGCATCAATGAACATATGCGGCTTTGCTTGAAAAGATTCAATGAAACAAATGCTCTCAAATTTCCTCAGCCTGTGATCAATTTATTGGAACAAATCTTTCATAATGATCCATCCAAAAGACCGAATTTCCATGAAATTGTCCAAACACTCGAAGAATTCAAAAGACGCAGCATTCCACTTTACGAAATACAGCAAATTTGATTGCGTATTTTCTTGCCTTTTCTTCTTTAGTTTTCCTTGACCAGGCCATCTACAATTTGCAAATAACCAGTCCATTGCAATAATGAAATGACTCCGTGAGAGGTAAGACCTATGGAATGATTTTCTTCATCGAAAATAAAGTAATCTTTTACCTCAAAATTTTTATGCTTTGATTTGATGTAGTCTTTTAAAGTCGCATAAGTCACCGGGTAACTATTTATCACGCTTTCGAGAGATTCTATCCGTTTTTTTACCCCAATGACAGCTCTTGAGTCTTCTTTAACCTCTTTTTGCTCTTCTTTTTGTTCGCTCGCCAGTTGATAACTTAACCATTTTTCATGGTGGATTTTTTGAATATCGTGATGGATCTTTTGAATATCTTGAATTTCGTGTGAAGGCTTCTCATCCAATTCATTTTCGCGTTCTTTTGCAAGTTGCGCTTGCTTGTCGACACCCTCTTTTCTTCTCTTCTCCAATGTCTGATTTATTTGTGAATCAGAAGGGGACAATTTTTTTTGCTCCTCTATTGCTGTAGAGAGCTCAAATTCTATTCTTTTTACCTTTGATAACTCTTGAGAAATGTCATATTTTAAGCGATCAAATGCTGTAAAAGTGAGATATCGAAGAATGATTTTAAGAGTTTTTTCAAGATTCAGTTTAAGGAGTTTTTTATATAATGTTTCGGTATGGAGATCAAATGTCAGTTTATGAAGCATCACCAATTGTTTGCAGAGGAGGTTTTTTAAATAAAGGGTTTGATGGGACTGTTGAGAAATTTTCTCTTTTTCTTCTGTCAATTCTCGGAGAACTGATTCTTTGGCTAAAGTGAGTTCAATGACTGGATCCATCATTGAATGAACAAAATCCTCAACTTTGGCCTCATTGCTACTACGCCCTTTTACATGTTTTAGGCGATATTCGGATGAAAGTGTGTTATAGAAATCTGACAATCCATCTTTTTGTCCTGTAGAGCACTTCAAACCTTTCTTTTCGAATCCTATTTGAATACAAAAACGCAACAATTTATCTTCTTGAGCAGTAAGAAGGCAATCTTCCTGAAGGTCTGAGCTTTCTTCATTGATAGCTTTAATGCTCATGTAAAGATAATAAAGGAAGCTATCGAATACTTCAGTAGGATTCTTGGCTAAAGAAAATAAACGTTTAATTTCGGATAGGGAAAAAATCACTTCTTTTAGATTATCAATGACATGTTTTTTTAAAGGACTCTGAGTCGTAGGAAATGTAATAGAATCATCAATGGTATTTTCAATTTTTTCCTGATCTTCTTTAGAAAGACTATCAAAATGTCCTTTCCAGTTTTCAAATAACCTTTTAAGGGTTTTTCTATCGATATTAGCGGGAAGATCTTTGAAACTAAGCTGATGAGATTTTCTTTGACGTAAGGTATTCAGATCAAAACGAACGACATGCCCGTCTATATCACACGTTTGGCCTTCCACTTGTAAAAACTCTCTATTGTTAATCTGTTTCAACTCATTATAGATTCTAACGGGATCTTTCAGAGAGTTTGGATTTGCTAGAGCTGAGGTAAATACGAGGACTTTATCTAAAATGTCAGCGGGTAATTGTAACTCTTCGTGATATTTGAGCAAAACATCAACAAGCAGATGAATCCGTCGTGGCGAAATGTCTTGTACGAAAACTTTGCGAAGATATTGAAATGAACTTTCTCTAATTATTGAATTCTCTGTAAATAATTTAAAAAAATCTTGAATTGAGTGAAATTTTTGCAGTTCTTCTAATCTACATTCTGGTGCAAGAATATTGAGGAAGTCAAATCTAGCATCAAACTCTTCTTTTTTTACATTTAACCACTCAGCGATGATCTCTTCCTTTATGCTTAATTCTTCATAAGGTAAAGAAGTAATCATACAGATTTTAGAAATGTCAAGAAGATGACTTAGAGAAATCTCCCTTTTATTTGAATTCGATCGTATAAAGTCTATGATCAAACTTATTTCATTGTAATCAAACGAATTAATTATTTTTAAAAATACATCCAACGAAACATAACCTGATTTAACAATATTTGAAGACAGCTTGATAACTCGATCTAAAATATTTTCATTCAATTCGATGTTGAGAAATTCTAATGAACTTAATATGCGGTAAAGATCGTTACCTGAAGAATATAAATCTAAATATTTTTGAATATAAGCATTTAATTCTGCAATTGAACGCTTCCTCATACATGCAAGAATCGAAGTAATACTACACACCGCACCACCCTGATGAGAAAGTATAACATCTTTTAGAATAGAAAAGCGCTCTTCTTCACAAACAACTTGCAAATCTCGATATAATTCCTCCTCCGCACCAATACTTCCCCACTTTAAAGCTTTAGACAACTTTTCAATAAAAATTAGATCGAATTGATTCTGATCCAGTGGAATTATCTGATACATTTTAATCAAAAACAAAAAACTCGAATTATATTTATAAAAAATTGAATATTCAAAATCATTATAAGGGTTAATTATGATAGAAATTGCAGATTTTCTTTTTTCCAACGGCAGATCAAAAATATTTAAAATCAATGCAACCACTGCATTATCATTATAATAATTAGGTTGATGACTTTTAAATTCACCTGCAAATTCTTTTAAAGACATGATAACTTCTTTATTTTCCGGATGATCAACGTCAAAGGAGCATGGATAATCAAGAAAATAATGCATTGATGAAGACGAGAAAATATCTCGAAAGGAATTTGCAAGCGCTAAACATGACCTTTTTTGACCAAGAGAAAGTGCGTTGAATCTTTCAAGTTTTATAGGTAAATTTTCAGGATATTCGTTTTCCCTTAAAAATGGTTTTATTTCATCAAAGGCTTTCAATCTTCTCAATTCTTCCGAAGGAACTTCCTCTATAGTAGATTTTCCTGGGTCTTTTAACCAAGCAGCACATTTTGTCAGACTGAATAAACTAAAAGCTGCGACCGCAATTCCTATTGTCTGGTAGACTCGATATTCTTGAGATTCTAAGATCTGAAATTCTTTTTGAATTAAATTGCTGGGCTCGGAGGTAGGATCATTTATAATTGAAATCTCGGATTTAAAGACGAGATTGTTTATTGAAGAGAACACTTCAGAAGGTGAACTGGAAGCTCGATTAAGAGAAAAATCGCTGGGTGGAAGAGAGGTTTTAGCAAGGTAAGTTCCAATAAATAGAGCTCCACCAAGAAAGGCTAAAATCCCCAGTGCGCACTTAGTAATCGTGAGTTTAGAGGATGATTTTTCGACGGAATCTTCTGTAATTAGAGCTACACGATTACTGAGAAGTAAGACATCAGTATCGAAAGAGTTGATCTCTTCATGTTTTTCCTCTTGAGGAATTTGAAAGGCTGATTCTTCTATGGATTTGTTAGCAGTGTCATTTCCTTCAAAATGAATCAAACCTTTGAATTTTTGGAAAAGAGTTTGAAAAGTACTTTGTGTTTTAGTTTGCGTAACTTTTGTATCTATATAGAATATTTTTCCTAACTTGGAATGAGAAATAGACCCCAAAGTTTTCTTAAACTCTTGAAAAGATGGATATAGCCAATTAGAATTTTGAACAACGAGCATTATGATAATATAATACTTGACTATTATTTAAATAAATATTTCAAAAAAATATAAAATAAATTTAATTAAATTTCAAACATAGAATTCAAAAGTCGGAATAAAGGGTGTCAGTAACGAAGTTCCGGATCCCATGCGTAAACACGAAGCGTTTGGAGTGCGGAAGTCCTCTTCCGCTTTGTTATGAGGACAATTTTGATGAAAGAACAAAAGAAGTTTAGCGACTCAAATGGCTCCAGGAAAACCTCAAAATCATTCTGAATTTTGAACTTCTAAATTCTTGCTTTATAACAAAGCGGAAGAGGACTTCCGCACCAAACGCTTCGCGGTTTCCTACCGACTGCTGTCTACAGGCTACTGGCTACCTTATTCTGAATTCTATCTTCTACAACAATGGGATTTTTTGTATAATCGTCCTAATTTTCGACAAAATCCTGATCTCACATGACATTTGCATTCTCACCTATCGGACTTCATCCGAAAGAATCAAATTGGAATCCCGAAGAGAAGCTCTCATCTAGCTCTGAAAAGACAGCATCTCGATGCCTGCAGGAAATTATCAACGCAACCACGTCCTCCATATCTAGCTCCCTTGCATATAAGAAACCTTTAAATGATTTTTGGAAAGCTTCGAAAAAAGTCACAAAAATCGATCGCAATGATCTGCCTGGCTCCCATGCCGAAACCATTGCCAAGGCGATGCATCCTTCATTTATGCAAGATTCTTTATCTCAAATATTTCCTCAAGATATTCCTAATCAGCTTCACAAAATGAAAACGGAATTAAATCAATTAATACAGGGAGAGGAGCAGTCTTCATCGTGGCTAGGAAAACTCTATGATAAGGGCCATGAAATAGCGTTAAACATTATCCCTGGACTAGGCAGCTATGAAAAAGAGCTGTTGAAATCTTTTGCAGTCCCTATAACAGATTGGGAAGAAGAAAAGCTTGATCTGGCATGCATGGATCGATGTGAAACGCCTTTTATGCAAGCCCTTGAAACAGTGCATAAATGGCTGAAAGCCCTCCCATACTCCAGCAAGATTTTTCAAGAATGCATGACCTTAAAAGAGCGTTTAGAAAGCTCGTTAGAATTTTTCTCTCGATTGCGCGATTACATAGAACGCTTTGAAGAGCTTCAACAGATGAAGGAGAACCTTGCTTCCAATGAAAGATTGCTGGAACTGGCCCCAAAACATTATGAAGGAATTGTTGAGTGTTCCAAAAATTTAAAGAAATTTCATGAGAAAAACTATTTCGCCAGCATAAAATGGGGGGGAAAACTCGAAAGAAAATTCCGCTTCCATATCGAAGAGACTCGTCGTTGCTTGGAAGACTTTACTGAGGACCTCCATGCCACCTTGGAACAAGAAATCAAAGGACTCAAACAACAGGGCCGCGCAGCAGCCTTTCAGATTTTCGAGGACTCTGGCAATCTTATAGATCATATTACCGCTCTTCATGACACCTATTTTGGCTTCAAAAAACTTCAATACGACTGCAAAAGGTTCGTCACATTTTTAAGCAAATTACACGAGGATTCAAAAGTCCCTCATGAGTTTCAAAAAGACATCAGTTCGCAAATCCTTTCTTTTCAAAAATTATATCAGAAAATAAGCGATAAAAACTTCTTTTCATCGACGGCTTGCCTACAGGAACTCATCAAAAGGGTAGAGTGTAAAAAAGATCTTAGAGAATTCTTTGATGAAGAGCTGAAAAACGCCAAAAATCTATCGGCAGAACATAGGCAATCTGTTCTATTGTTCTTTGTCCAACACGCACGCCGTTTTTCTAGCAGTGATTCCGAACTTCTCAAAATCCTTGAAGACCTGAGTAAGGAAAGTGAAATCCCTGCTCGCCTCATCGAAGGCTTAAGAAAAGATCTTCCTGCTTTAACTAAAGCAAGGCAATGCAAGCCTGAATCCTCAGATCTAGCTGAAGATAACATTGAAGCTAGTCCGAGCAAATGGAGCCTTTTTTTCCTTTATCTTCAAGCTTGGGGTTTGATTTCACCTGCCCTCTTTTCACTGAAAGAACAAAGTATCATTCGCGCTAAGCAGGAAGAACAAGCCATTTCGTTGATGGAAAAATGGCAGGGGGCTGTTTCTCTAGAAAAACTAAAATTATTTCTTAATTCTTCCAGCCTGCCGGTTTCTGAGGCAGCTTTAGCCCAAACTTTCGGTGAAAAAGAATATAATGAACACTTCTCTCTGTGGGAATATCGGCTTTCACTTTTAAAAGCTCGTATCTCTCTTCTAGATCATCATCCATTATGCGATTCAAAAATGCAAAAAGGGTTTTGCAAAGATTTTGAGGCTAATCCAGCTTTCGCTAAAATGGCTACAAAAGATCCGCTCCTTCCCACATTAAAGACTCTGGAAAACAAGCTACAGCGCTCCTTTATCCTTTCTGAAGCGTTTTCTAAAAATGATGTGAATGAGTTTTTCCAATTAATCAAAACGAATCTTTATCAGCTTGGCAATGATGATTCCTTTTTCTTTTATGATGCTGCCAATTCCCTAGCTTATGAAATTCTTTATTCTGCAAATTCCTATAGCGTGCGCATTTACAACTCGAATCCCTCCTTCCAAAGCCATGCCCATGTTGTCAAAAGTCATAAGCTGCTTTATCTGCCCTTTATTGAAATGATTAACATTCCAACAAGAACTTTTTTCAATAAAAGAACATGGGAAGGTCTGCAAAATATCGCCCATCAAAAATTATCTCAAACGCTATGCTACGAAAAGATCCATTCTCTATTTGGCGGTGAAAGCAGCAAAAAAGAATATCCTATTGATGAACTATCTGAACGCTCTTTTAGCGGTGCCAGCAATTATCAAATTCTATCTCTATTGTTTTCAGAACATTTACAAGGGCGGAAATCTCATCAAAGAGTGGAATATGAATCGCAACTAAAAACACTTTTAGACTTCGTCCATCAGCATCCTCCTAAAGCTTCCAATGAGAGAATTTTCCCTATTATTCAGAGAGCCTCGACTGAATTTGCAACGAGGCTGCTTAAATGGCAAAAGCAAGGAATTATCCATCCTGAAGAACTGCATTGGACGACTGATAAAATTCATGAAATCATCGATTCATTGAAACTGACCTCTTCTGGGCAAGAAAACCCGCCGTCAACACTTCAGGCCAATCCTTTGACCATATCTTTCAAAACCCATTCTCCGTACTCTTTTGATAGCCTCGGTGTGAGTGCCTTGAATATGACAAGTGCGTTTTCATCCTATCACTCAATGTCGACCCTCTCGTGGCAACCTAAAGGCTCTAGTTTATTTCAAGATCTCAGCGATTTTCATCACTCAATCCAGAAGGCCAATGGAGAAAATTGTTTTTTCCATACGACGCTAGGCGTCGAAGATCTTATCAAGAAAATCCCTTTATTGGATGAAAAATTTTGGCATCAAATTCCTGTACAGCAGGCTCTTGGACTGATTGAAACTCTCACCGCATTAAGCAAGGAATACGTAAAAAGCCTTTTAAATTCAGGGAAAGATTTTAGGCCTGAAAACTATATAACCCAGATCAAAATTTTATCCATCGTTGATAAAATCCTTAATACCTTTCCGTTGCTTCCTTCTACCCTTTCTCTTTATCAGCAGAATTTCGAGACAGTATTTTCTTCCACTGCCGTTTTACCTATCATCGTCGACCCTACATGGAAAGCTTCTTTGAAAGAACTCAAAACATATTGGCATGAAAAAAAGGAACCTTCGCTCTTCGATAACAACGAAAAAGAAGGTCTCCTTAATCATGTTTTTTCCAGTGCGCTTCGTCCCAGTTTTGCCATCAACACAGTTCAAAACTTTTTACTCCCTCTTTCTCCGGAACAAGAAAAACAGCTTCGCAATGAATTGCCTCCATTTCTTCATAACTTTCTAGATGATCCTTTCACAACAAATTATCTCCGAACGATTTACGCTTTGAGTGATCCTTATTTTGAGCTGGTCATTGAAAATAAAATATTAAATGAAAAATGGACTCTTAGCAGAAGTGAAAGAACAATCAATTTGCTTCCTCAAGTTTTTTTCGATCTTCGCGATCTTTCCATCGTTACCCAATTTTTTTCATTTGCAAAACCCTCTTTTTCTACGAAGCTAGAAGGGCTTCCCAACGTAAAATGCATCAGTCTATTAGCGGCCTATCCAGAAAGGACCAATCTTTATTATCGTCCTAATAAATATGCACAACAACTTATTGCCTCTCTCAAATGTGTTGGAAATGATGGCACTTTTTATTCAGATTTCGAACAAAACAGAAAGTTGATGCAAAGCAATAACTTCTTTCCGATCGATTTAAAGCATCTTGATGGAATTGCGCTCCAAAAAAAATCCGCTAACTTTTTTGAACGATTGCGCATTCCTCCCGAAAAAATATGGTCTTACTCCCAAAACGTGCCTCTGAATGAACGTTCGCATTTCCGAGAGCTCATCGCTTTAAGTAGCACTCCTGCGTTGCAAATCCAGCAAACTCTATCCTATTTTTCAAGGAACACCCATTTACTTGATCAGCCTAAATATCAAGAACTACTCCAGTTTTTGTTATTTGAACATGAATTGCTATCTCAGGAATTTGACAAAAGTCTTGTCGATGTCCAAAAGTTCAGCGACGATCTTTCAGCCTTCTGCCATCATGCGTTCTCTTATTTCATAGAAATTAATGATATAAATTCAGCCTCCTTCATTCTCTGGCTTAATCACCAACTCCATGAAAACGTTCAACATGCGGAAAAACATCTTAACATCAACTTTCTAGATTCTCGTGCAGAACTCATCAAGCTGTTAGAACGCAATGACCTGTCCATAGATACTCGTTCCCTGCTTCATCGCGATTTAGCACGCACATATGCAACATCCACTGAGCTTTCCACACATCAAGCAGCGCAATTGCTGACGGCTGCGATCCACTATTTCATCCATCCACCACCCCTTGACAAAGAAAATTCTAGAACTTTAAAGGAAATTAACGAGGTTTTGCATCGCCGAAGAGAAGCGATAGACAATTTATTGAATGGCAAAGATCGCGATTTGCTGTTGAATACTGTCTTTCAGGCATTTTTTCCCCATAGCACTCCAATTCAATGGAAGCCTTCTCCATCATTTCCACAGTTTGCCAACCAAGCAGGAGATATTGTCATCAATGTCCTTGAAGGCACTTTGTTCGTAAATTCCAACAAAGTTGATCACTTTTTGCCTTCAAGCATTAGTTTAAATTCACAATTTATCGCACTTTTCGGTGAAGAACGTTTGATTGGAACAGCAAAAGTATCGACCATAGCCGAAGGCCGACGCATCGATATATACACTTTCACAGGTCCTGATCAAAGACCTTACCGCGTTCTCGATCAACTTCACGATAGATTAGTCATTCAAGCGGAGTTTTATGGCAAATGGTATACACTGGCCCAGCCGAGCGAGTGCTTTGACCGCTCTCTGCCTCAATCTCTTTCAATCGCACATTTCTTCTGGCGCCATTCCGATCACATCATCCTCACAGATAAAAGCACCCATAAATCCTGCTATCACATTAAAAAAGAAGGCAAGATAGAACAGCTGACACAAGGAGTGCCCTCTGGTTATATTGTAGGAAGTTATGAAAAAGAAAAGCCTCTCGATTTTATCAAAACTCTCAACGGTTTTGAAGACGAAGACCAGACGCTTATCCTCCTTGAAAAAGAAAGCAAGAATATTAGCAAAATTTCCTTCCCTCGCTATTCCCTTGAATTCCTCGCAGTCAACAGCGAACTCCTCATTCAAAATCCGCCAGAACTAAAAGGGTATGCCCTTGCAAAAAAGCCTCATATTCCAGCTTTGGGAAATATGGACGACTATCTGGTCCTCGAAAAAAAAGAAGCCCAAAAGCAACTGATTATCTTCCCCTATACCCCTTCGAGGCTTTCGAAGGACAATTCCATGGGGCCACAACTTTTTATTTTTGAGTTCGATCCAAAAACAGGAAGGCTACTTTCAAAATCCGAAGAGTCTGCATTTTATCTCGCTCTGAAATATCTTTCAGAAAAAAATTATGATTCAGCATTTCATATTCTTAATGAGTCCTCATCACAAATTCAAGCTTACACTCCTTTAAGCATCGAAATCCTCAAACATATCTCTCAGACAGAATCTGAGAAAAGCGACATGCATGTGAGGGCTGCAGCTTCACGCTTAAAAGCTCATATACTCCTCATCAAGCAGAATCAAAATTACGGACATACCTCTACAATCCCAGGTATCGATGTGGATTTATTAAAGGATCACTATTGCAGCTATCTCCAGATGCAAGAAAATGCGGGAACAGTCTCTCTCACCGATGATGATGAAAAGTTTCTTATTAAACATTTGCAAAAAAGTTTAAATCCTTTTGATATCCGTCATCAGCTCATTTTTCAACGCATGCAAAATTTAGGTTTGCCTGTCGAAACAAGCTTATTATGGTCTTTTCCGCCTCAAATTTCCGAGGTTCCCCTCTCCGTCAACGGGAAAATTCATTTCTCTAAACTTCTTTCTCCCTTCTCTTTTCAAACGTTTTCATCGAAAGAATTTCTCAAGCGTTACGAATCAGAAAGGCTTACCGGAAAAGCATCAAATCCATTGGTGGATAAATTTTTCGCAATTTTGTCATATTTTAAAAACCCGGCAACGGAATCCGAATTATTCTCTGAGTTACTGCTTGCAGCTGTTTCGCTCTATCCTGAACGATTCCCTCCTGATTTAACAATGCTTGAAGCGAACATTTCTAACGAAGAAAAGCAGCAATGGTTTCAAGGCTATCTGTTAGAACCTTTAAAACAGTTAACGATTTCTGAGCCCAAGCTTCACAAATATGTATTTGGTGTTCCTTCGATCATCCAAAATCAAAAACTCGAATCTAGTCAAATTTCTGGAACTAGCAACGATATTCCTCCCATTTACTCTCATAGCGTGAATTTATCGCCCCTCTCTCTTTTTTCTGAACCGGTGTTTTCCTATACACTTCCTCTTGAAAAAATTTTCATTCAAAATACCGACGTCAATTCCTTTAATCGCACCGAATTCGAATTGGAAAAATTCAAGCGGCTTTCGCTTAATGATGACATTTCACAACGAGAGCTTACTGGACTGATTAAACAAATCGAAGGGCCTGAGACAATCGTAGAGGATGCACAAGAACAAAACTCCCCTAAGCAAGAACAAGACTCCCCTAAGTTTGGACCTAAGCCTCTAGTTAGCGAAATTTTCAACTATGCCATCACAGATCAACACGCTTTTCTTGATCTCAAAGCACGTGTGGAGCAGGACATATTACAATTGGAAAGCGGATTGACGATAAAGAAAGAGGAAATTGAAGCCCTAGCAAATAAACCTTTCTCCAATCCAATTCAAAGAGCTTTGACTCAATTGCGCCATCTTGCGCACCTAGATACTCCCATAGATTTGAAAGAGGTGATCCATTTTTATCTGAAACGCGATGCTGCATTAGTTCGCCAGAGAAATTCTGCTCTAAACAATGACGATATTCTTTTTTTACAGCAAAGCATTCAAAACTACCTCGTCACAGCAACATACCAGCAGCATTTGCAACGCATTAAAGAATCGATGGATAATGCCCTATCAATTACAGCCCGAAATGGGCCTTCAACTTCATTACAAGAGGCATTAAATGAACTAGTTTCTGCTTCGAAACAAAAAAGAGAATATACTATCACCGTCCATCCTGAGTACCTTGTTTTGGAGTATTATGCGAATAAGCTGTTTTGGAAAGATCAAATCGAAAGCTTGGATAAGCTGAGAATTGATCAAGGCTGCATTCACGAGCCACAGCACCTTGGAAAGGCGATGGAATTTGCCATGGGAAGAGGAAAGACGTCTATCATAACCCCTTTGCTCAGTCTTCTTCATGCTGATGGAACCCGCTTAGTTACTATTGTCATGCCGAAAGTGTTGATCGAATCCATGTCGATAGAACTTCGTTCGATCTTAAAAACAGCTTTCAAGCAATCATTAGAGATATTGTATGTAGATAGGCAAACACGATTTGACAAAGAAAAACTAGACCAGATTGAGGATCTTCTAAAACAGATCCAAAAAGACAAAAAGGTTCTTTTACTATCCAGCGAAAGCCTTCAATCTCTCCTATTAAGCTTTGTAGAAAAACTCAGAAACTACCATCAGGAGGCCATAAAAAAAACGTCTTCCGCCGATTTCATTTGGGATGAAATTCGATCATTTCAAAAAATTTTCAGACTTTTAAAAGCCTCGGGAACCGCGATTATCGATGAAATCGATACGGTATTAGATATCAGCCGATCTTTCCATTTTACCACTGGAGAAGAAGGAGGACTCGATCCCATTTCTGCAAAAGCCACCATCGACTTTTATCGATTCATTGAAATGCACAACCTTCCCCATCCTTTCTCTATTCAAAATTACCATAAAGAAATTAAATCAAAGCTTATCGAAGCCATTCTCAACAGGAAATTTAATCCTATAGACAAGGCATGGCAAGCCTTCTTTGTCGGGCTGACTGCTGATGAAAAAACACTTCTTGAGAGCTTTTTAAATGGAAAAACGACTCAAAAAACCCTCCAGATGACCGACAATATTCCAAACGAGGTCTTTCAAGACACACTGGCAGTACTTAAAGCACAATTGAACGAACTGTTCCCTCTGACTGCATCGAGAAATCTTTTTGAGCATTATGGTCCAACCACAAACACTTCAGAAGAGGCTTCCGCTATTCCTTATCATCTGGGAAGGCCTTCGTCAATAGGAACACAGTTTGGAACCGAATTGGAAATATTGAATTATACAATCCAAATGTTTTTAGAAATTGGAATTTCAGCATCATTCATCCAAAATGAAATCGAAAGGATTCAAAAAAATCTCAAAATAGAAATACAAAACAATTCAAAAATAAAAAACCTCAAGGACACAGAGGCATACCGGGAATTTCTCGATTTGACAGGGGAAAACAATGAATATAGCCTCTTCGCTTTTAACGCTGAAGCAGCCTCTGAAATCGCACGCAGGATCAATCAAAATCCGGATAAACTCCTTGAATTAGTATCGAAAATCATCCTTCCGAAGATCCGCCTCTATGAAACTCAGCTAAATAGCGATAGTCAAATTTTTGGAATTTTATTTAAAGAAATTCTAGGAATGACCGGGACAATGTGGAATGCCGATACTTATACCAAAGCCATCTCGAAACTTTTTTCTTCAGATGCTATCGCTAAAACCATTCAAACGCTATGGAAAAAAGATTCGCAAAGAGTGATTCCAGTCCCTGCCCTTAAAGAGTCAACCGAGAATAAAGTTGTGACATTTCTCGAAAATATCATAGGCGAGCAATTTTCAAAAAAATGTTCTCTCATTGATGCGGCAAACCTACTTCGTGGCATATCGAACCGATTTGTTGCAGAATGCTTATGGAAAATCGCCGAAAAAAACCAATGGCAAGTGAAAGGAGTGGCTTTTTATGATAATGACACCCTGATGGTTCTGACACATGAAAAGGACCAATGGGAAACTGTAAAATTCTCTGATGCCAACATTTCAAAAAATGATCTCATCGCTTACTGGGATCAATCCCATACGACAGGTTCTAACATCAAGCTTGATCCTTCCATGCATGCAGCGGTGACTATTGGCAAGCATACAGATTTGCGCGACCTTGCACAAGCCGTTCGCCGATTAAGAGAGCTCGATAATGACCAAGATGTGCATTTCGTTTCCACGACAGAAGATCTTAAATTAATGCGCCACACATTGGAAACTGCCACAAGTCAAAAATACACTGAAAATTTCATTATTAGTGATCTTATTCTTTACACGCTGCTACATCAAGCAGAACGCCAAGGCAGGGATAATTATCGCGCTTTGAAGCAAAAGATGCAGGCTTTCTTACTTCAGAAAGTTATGCATATCATCATCAATACCGAGGAGCCTCAACATGCCGCCGATATGTTTCATCTTGGCCGCTCTCTTTTTGAGAGTCATCAAAAAATACGACCTTATTACCTTTACGCAAAATCTTCCGATCCTATCGATAAAACTCAGGCCGTAAAAAATTATACTGATCGTTTCTTAAACCAGCATCGCTCATTAATCGAAGCATTAGGCGGCGCTTCAATTGAGAACGATCTTCTAAAATTAGCTGAAGATGAAACGAAACATCTTCCATCTCACGTCATCGATGATGATTTCAACAAAGAAAAAACTATACACGTTTCAACGCAGCAAATGAATGAAATCAAAACTCAAAAGGCAACCCAAGTTAATGTTGAACAGCGGCAAGATACCGATCAAATTGAAAATAAACAAATATTAATCATGGATGATGCGCCTCAACCAACGCAAGAAATCCTCTTTTGGCCAAGAAAATATCTCTTTACAAACAGTTATTTTACCGATAGCTCACGTCTTGTCCAACCCCTACAAGCACGACTGCAGCCATGGGCTGGTGACATCGCCCCCACTTTCGATAAAGATATCTTATGCAGCACAAACCTTTGGCCTGAAAAATCCAAAGCCGGAGTTTGGCAAATCCTTTCTACAACGCCTATGCCATCAGAATATAAGGCCTATCCTTATCAAAAAGATTTTCACCAAGTGCTGTTAGTCCAAGAAAAGGCTTCAGAAACGATTAAACTCGTCTTAATCGATCAAAACGATGCCCTGCAATTTAAAGAGTGGCTCATCGATGATTCATGCAATTCAAATCGAGAAACTCGCGAGACTCTCTTAGCTCTATATGATTTATCATCAGGAATCTATGTGCAAGGCAAAGAGAAGTTCGATCCACGTAAACTTGAAATGAATGCGCAATTTCAACGACTAAAAATTCAAGCTAAATTTTTAAAAGGCCTATTGAATTATTCAGAGGCGGAGCTCGCTATATTTAAGACGTGGTTATCAGGATCTTGTTCTGATCCCCAAAAATTAGAAGAATTCTTTAGAGACAATATCATGAAAAGCCAGCTCATATCCCCTAAGGAATATTTGCAAGACAACCTCGCAAAAGTATTCAAGACACTAAAAGTTAAACCTCAAATCAAAGCAAATGAAAGCTTTTTTGGAAAATATTTCAGACGATGGTGGTAGATTTATTTTGTATTTTGAAACCCAACTTGCTACTTATGAACGGGTCAGATTCGAATTCTTTTCCTCTAGAAGCTCGCAAAAATAAGGGAGCCATATTAGAAAATAGGACTCACTTATTTTCAGAGCCGAGGGTGCGAGCTTCTAGAGAGAAAATAATTTCGAATCTGACTGCCTTCATAGGATACCAAGTTGGGTTTTGAATTGCTGCCATGACAATCATTATCTTGACGAGATTCCAATCTTAAGTTAAAACACAAAGTCATTGCTAATACTGAACCTATCTTTCTATGGAGTGGTAAACCGTGAAAAAACTGTTTTTCTTGCTATTTGCAGGCCTTACATGCGCATTTCCCCATCTTAATGCCCAAATTGACATTGAGGATCTTGGATCTGAAAGACCCGCTGAATCTAAGGAGGAACCAGGAAAGCCTTTTCAAATAGAAGTCAGTGCAGACTTTGTGGGCAAAGCTAAATTTAGAAAGGGCGATGGCGATCATCACCATCTCCGCTTCTGGACCGGCCTAGCAGAAATTAGCGCGGTTTATTACTATGATCCTTGCCATCATGAAGCTCTAAATGTCGCTCTTGCTTATGAGAGAACACGCCTGGATTGGAGATTCAATCCCTTTTTTAATGAAAAAAATGTAGACACCGTAAGCTTATGGTTAGGAGGTTACACGCAACGTTTGGAAAACTGGATCTGGCGTGGACAGCTTTCCATTAATTTTGACAATGTCGCCCACTGGGATTTTAACGACTACATGAATTATGATCTCTTGCTATGGGGACGCTATTGCTATTGTAAGAATTTTGGACTTCATATCGGCTTCTTAGCCCAGACAGGAATGAAAATAGACAACGTCTATCCAGTCATTGGGGTCGATTGGACATATAATCAAAATTGGAAAATCAACGCCATCTTCCCCCTCAATATCTCGGTTGTATATACAATCAATCATTCATGGTCTGTAGATCTAGCTGCAAGATTTTTGGATCAGCGCCATCGCTTAAAACGCAAAGAATTTCTATCCAGAGGATTGTGGCACTATCGCACAACCGGTGCTGAATTCGGCATCAACTATACACCCACCAAGTGGATCTCAGCCAACATTCATGCCGGAGCAAACTTTGGCGGACATCTCACTATTGCCAACAGACATTATCGCCACCGCCATCGCCTCCGTCTCGATGGAGCCCCCTATGCTGGTGCTGAAATCGACATTAACTTTTAAGTCAGAATTCAGAATTCGGAATATAGAGGTAGCCTGTAGACAGTAGTCGGTAGTCGGTAGGAAAGCCTAGCTACACGAAGTGTTGAGGTTCTGAAGTCTGTGGCCGATGCTTTCTCTCCCTTCGGGAGAGAAATGCATTTAGGCATATAATTAAACGACCAGTAGGTCTGTGGTGGTGACTTCGGCTTTATTCAACTGAGGAATAGACTTTTGAAGCTCATTCCTTAGCTTTTTATCAGACGGTTTCACTTTTTCCAATATCGATAACGCATCTTTAAGTGAAGGCAAAAGCTTACTCAAGTCTTTCGGAACATATACGCGTAACTTTCTTAAGATGATCTCAATAACAAATTTTGACATTTCGCAATTATCTTTACAGAGATTTAAGCATTTGTTGAGGCAAGAAATTTCCTCCTTACTCTCTAAACGAAGTAATCCTGTTTCCATAAGCTCGAAAATCTTCTTGCTAACAATGCCTTTGTCCAAACATCTTTCTATATCCTTGACAAGCTGTACAAAGAGCTTTTGATTGCTCAAATGTTTCAAATACTTTTCAATAAAATCGACATTCGCCTTTTCCTCCATGCGATTCAAATACTCTTCATATAGCTTAAATTGGGCTGCTGGCTTTAATACTTTCAACTCTAACAAGACCCAGTCATATAGTTGCGGACGATTAGTCATGAGCGCATTCATAAAGAGTGCGCGTAAGAGCTCAGCTTTTGCTAAAGGAAGATCTTTGAGAAGCTCCATTATTTTACCATAATCTATTTTTAGAGCTTCGAAAGTGGATTTAAACGTCTCTTTCTTATCGTCCAAACTTTGGCAGAGATACTTAGCATCGATGACAAAAATCGTGGCAAGCGCAACTCTGAGTCTTCGATCTTCTTGTGGATAATTTTTGAGCTTAGCGATTGATTGGCTAATTTTCCGAATAGAATCATGTCTTAGATTTTTTAGCTGCACCGGAATTATTCCTTCTTCGTTATCCGAATCGTCATCCTCTATTTGGTTTGTTTCATCAAGAAATTTGACAAAGGTGAAGAGTTTGTATAGGTAATCATTAATATTTTCTTTATCTGTTAATTGCCGGCAATAGTTATCCAAAAATGTTTCAAAAGTCCCTTCATTATAGTTAATATTCCATCCTGAAAGAAGCTTTCCTAAATCGGTAATTTCCGGAATCTCATCTAGATTTGCATTGAGTTCAAGAGTTAGCTGCTTGATATACTTTCTGAAACTTTCAATAAGAAAATCAAACAATTCTGTTTTAATGAGGTCACGTTCAGCTTTATCTATATCAGGGAGATAAAAAAAGATGGCATCAAGAGAATTCAACTCTTTATAAATATCTTCATAAAGCTTCCTTCTTGTCTGAGCTGCTTCTTCAAGTGTTAGCTTCTTCTCTCGAATCTGGTCAAAACTTCCTTTTATGTCTATTGCTTTGGGTTTATGCTTTATTTTTTCTACAACGTCTTCAGCAGATTCAACTTCCGATACGTAATCTCCTACTACTATAATTCCATCAAATCGTGTTTCATCTTCATTCTTTGGGAGGTTATCTTGTTCTGAATCGTCGCCATTTAGAAGCCTATCTTGTTCTGAATCTTGGGGAAGGGTTTTATCTTCGGGAAGTTCAAATGATAGTCTTAAATTTTTAAATGACTGTGTTCGTAAAGTTTTAAACGACAGTCTCCTTTCTTTGGATTTTGAGCCTTCAGACTTTATCTTCAACGGCCGATCTTGTTCGATAACACTTTTCCTGCTGTTAGGCACATCTTCACTTTTAGATGAATCCTGATGATCAACATTCCCTTTACCTCTAGATGTTACTTTTTTTAGGTCGTCTTCTTGTCGGGATTCTTTTGGAGTATGTTCGAAAAATTTATATCCTAAAAAGGCAATTACTGCCATGACTGCAAAAACCCCCACACCGACAGGAAATGAAATTTCAGCAGGATTAAAGTTCTCGGAAGTTAACGTCGAGCTAGGAGTCCTGGTTCGCGTTATTGGTGAATCAGGGCCCTGAATTGGATCATTAGATGGAATAACATTATCTGGGACGACAAAATCCGTTGATTGAAAAGAGTGATAGATCACACCTAATCCAAAAATGCCCATTGCACTTGAAGCCTTCCCGGTCTTCCACCAGAAGGTTTTGGGGGGGATTTTTTGTATTTGTTCTTTTGACATTTTTGGCGCTTTGATACGCAGCCATAACTGATCTATTCTTTCTGCAAAATTCTTTGCCTTTGGTTGGACGTCTCTTGCAGTATTTACGAGGTTACCTTCATAAATACGTTGAATAAATGGTGAAATTTTCAAGAAAGACATAGGAATCCATATTTCATTTAAAAGAAATCAATTTAAGCATGTTTTAGAATAAAAATAAAATAAACTTATGAAGAAGCAGCCATTCGAAATACAAGTAATTTAACAAGATGAGCAGGAGCGGCAGGATAAACGGAAAGACAAACAATTTCTTCGAAACCAATCCCGCCCATCTTGTGAAAATTATCTTTTAGATCGCTAATGTCTCTAAAAAGAGGAAAATTGAAAAAATATTAGAAATAAAGTATAATTAAAAAAACAAAAAAAGGCTTTCTATGAACTCAATGTCGATCAATCAAGCTGGATCCCCTCATGTTGGAGATTTTGAATCGTTTAAAAACCAATTAAAGAGCATCGCTACTCCCCATTGGGGACGAGTTCTCTATGCGAATCAAGGCAGCTTCAAGGAAGTCAACTATTTAACTTCGATCATCGACAAAATCAAAGCGATTTTTTTCGGAGAAGTCAGTCACACCGGTCAAGAGTATGTCGAATGTAACGTTATCAAATTCTTACAGGATGGCTTTCGCCAAGGAACTAGTGATGCAGAAACAAAAGAACTAGCAAGAAATTTAGCAAAACGCATCGGCCTCAATCCTGAGAATAAATCCAAGCATGAAGATCTCGATCATTTGATCGATTTGATTAACAACGATCAACCAATTGATGAGGATCTGGCACAAAGTTTTTACGACAAACTCGAAAGACAATCGCCTACACCACTCAAATTTAAAATTCAAAAAGCCGCAGAATCGATCCTTTTTACGCCTTTAAAAGAGGAAGATATTTTTCTTTCTTCAAAGCAAAATCGTCGGAGTTTAGATGAAGATCAATGCGAAGAAGACAATCCTAATGGTGAGGATTCTGACGCGCAGATGAACAATGGTTCTTTCGATGCAGCACCCCAGGAACAACAGCAGCATCAAGCAGACACATCGTTATTCCACTCTCCTATAGAGGACAATTCCCTCATCAATGAAGTTGAAGGAGTGGAAAATTTTTCTGAAGTGGCAAGCGAGCTCCCTGATATAGAAGAGTCTGAGGAAATCGATCATGTCCAAGAAGGAGCTATCGAAGCTGACAACCCATCTTCAAAGGGCAGGCTCATAACCACAGCTGCAATATTGATTGGCCTTTTTGCCGCCTTTCAAGCGGCTAGACCCCTAGGCACTTATTTCCTTGGAGACCTCTCGACAACCGACCAGACCTCAAATAATGGGTCTTCAGTTGCTGACGTCTTGGGTCAAAGAGTGACCCCTTTATCTCCAGGGGACAATCTGCCTATCACTAATCCTCCTGTAATACCTAATGCAATGTCAGCCCAAACTGACAGCATTGAAGATGTTACGCCGAAAAAAATCCTAGAAAATGCGCCATCAGATGCCCCAAAAAGCGAAGATCGGGTCATTAGGACGCCAGCTGACGACGAAACTAAGCCAAGATTTTCCGATCGGGTTCAATTGTGGATTTCAAGCCAAGGCATCAACGATATCCTCATTGGCGGAGGACTTGTTTTTGCAGGCGGTCTTGCGATTCAGCAAAGTTTTGAATACAGAAAACGTTTAAAAGATCAGCAACAGATTAATGAATCTGTGAGAAAAATTAATGCAGCTCTTGACGATACAACCACTTTGCCAGAGCAGAAAAATAAGCAGCTTAAAGAGATATTTAACGATGTAAAAACAGAACACCTTTTATCTATAGTTTATAACATTAAAGACTATTATAAGTATGATGTCAGAAAGGAAATGTTTTATTATGTCCTCGATAAGAAACCTTTTGGCGACAAAGAAAAAGTGTTTCTCGCACAGTTATTAGATCATTCACGATGGTCTCTACAGACACAGGCGTGCGGTTATAAAAAATTACTTCCAGATTTTATAAACGAAATTTCTGACGAGTGCATCACTTCTCATAGTGAACAGTTAACCGCTTATTTAGAAATGCTTCATCGCGTTGAAACAACTATGCGGGAAACTCATCATAAAGCGAATGGCTCTCGCGTTTCATCCATCCAGAGAACGCCAGAAAATCAGAGAGCAAAGGCAAACGAAGATCAAAAGCCCTTGGATTATGAATTTGACACAGCCATCTTTGATTTAGCTCAAAGGGTGCAAAAAAACGCGGATCGGTCAGAAAACTCTAATTCTTCGGTTAAGCAAAGGATTGACAACCTGATTTCAAAAAATCCCATCAACATTAGTAATAATTTTACTTGGGATCAGCCTGGTATAATCTGTAATATCGCTAGATATATCCAAACATATAGCGAAAGAGAGGTCGATGCCTTTTATCAAAGATGCATCGAAAATGATCGCTCCAGGAAGACTGATCAAACACAGAAGTTATTTGAAGCAATTAAGACACTACCTAAAGACTTGCAAGCGAGTGAACGCGGCTCGTTATTTTCCTTAATCTTGGCCGACATCGCAATCTGGAAATCCTTAGAAAATGGAGACCAAAAAAACAAGCAGGCGTTCCCTGACAGTGAGAATAGAATTAAGCAAACTCTCATTTCAGTAAAAAATAGTTTTGTCGATAAAAGAGATTTCATTACCTTTTTAAAAGAACGCTTTCCAAGCTCCCCTTTAATAATAAAGCCCCTAATTATTAAAGCAATAGAAGAACTTAGTGTTGGGGATGAACTTCTTGGTCATTTTCATGAAGAACTAAAATCTTTAGAATCTCCAAAAGTAACACAATACAATCCCCCTGCTGCTCCAATAGAAGGCAGTGGAAAAGAAGAAGTGGACGAGAAACAAAAATCTGAAGAACAAAAACAACCTCCTAATAACGTTGTTGGACCAGAAAATCCTGCTCCTCAACCTCTTCAAGCCCAAGAAAATCTATTAGCCAGCTTACAAAAAAAATTCACCAACATCACTGAGCTGGTCACCGATTCCTATTTTGGCCAGCTTGTATTGCCCCAAGATTTTGAATCAAAAAAAAGGCAAGTGAAAAAGAGCGTTGAGAACATTCTCTCTTTATTTGCAAATGACAGGAAAGCCAATTATGAAAAACGTATCGCCATTTATGAACGGTTGAACCAAATACACGTGGACAGGAGCTCCGGTCTTGTATGGGCTCTTTATGATATCAAGGGTGAACACTCTTTTTTAATCCGCCAAGAATTGTTTTACTACTTCTTTAATAAACAGACTTTTGGCAAGAATGACATAGAATTTTTGAACTCACTCATAAGCCGCGAGAACTGGAATTATCACATACAAAAAAAACAAGAGCAAAATATTTATAAATTCATCGATTCAATCCCTAATGATTGGATTGAGAGCAAGAAGAGAAATCTTATTTCGTTTTTGACACACTCGATAAATACATATAGCAGAGTAGCCATCGCCCCTGCCGGCATCTTATTTAAATTAGCGCTCAGAGTCAATGAGCCGTCTCAGTCTTCTTTGCGAGACATGATAACCCAAAATCCAGGAAAAGCTCTTTCATACATTATAAACGATCCCAATCGCTCAGGAAGAAAAACAAGAATATATCTAATATGTGATTATTTCATTGTTTACTCCGAAGATGATGTAAATAAATTATATCAATCTTTAATGGATAATGACTTTTCTGATAATATTAAACTTCTTCTCGATTCAATTCAGAAGCTCAAAGAGTTGGATTCCATCAAAGCTGAGAAAGCGAAAAGTGCGTTGCTGGCTCAGTTTATGACTTCAGACGTTTCAAATGACAAAGCTAAAATCAAAGAGTTTTTTGCTATTTGGACAGCCAATGTCGGTTCAGAAGAGAACGTGATCAAGTTTTTGCAAGAACAAATGACTCATGAATTCATTCGAAAAAATCCAGAAATCATTCCTCGGCTCTCTGAAACATTAAACGAGCTTTATCCTGAGAATGAGTTGGTTCGAACCATTCAAGATCGTTTTGAAACTGTAAGGAATCAACCACCTATTATTGAAGAACCTCCTGTTGAGCCCACAAAAGTTCCTGGAATTGAAGGCTTGGACACGAAAAAGGAAGAATTACCAAAATCATCCATAGGTTCGACACTAGGTGTTCAGCGAGAAACTGTCAAAGAAGAAGCCTCTCCAATAGCATCAGAATTACTTAAAGAAAAAGAAGGAGAAGTTGAAATCAAAGAAACAACAGATTCCACAAGGATTGAACAAGTTCATGAGAAATCTCTAAAAGAGCTTTTGAAAGATATATCCAATGAAAAAGAAAGAGTCTCTTCTGCGGAAAAATATTTTGAAGAATTGAGTATCGAAAAACTTCCTAGTCAGCTTACAGAACTTCCTAATCAATTGAAAGGCATTTATTCCGACTTCAGAAAGCAGGAGCGGATAAATCTTGAAAATGCCATTTTCGCAATCTGTGAAGATAAAATACTTAATAACAAAGAAGCTAATCCTGAAACCTTCTACCCTCTTTTAGGTGCTTTATCATCACGATATACTAAGCAGCAGAGTTTATCGGATGATGATATAGCGAAAATTGAAAAAACGCTCGCGCTTCTGAGCAATAAAGATTCTCCTCGTTGGCAAGAGTTTATCCAAGTTTTAATCAATCTTCCTCCCAATGATGAATATAACGCCAAGGCTTTTGAGGCTTTTGAGCAGATTAAAACATTAAATCAGCTTCCTACACTTTGGGAAAATTTATCAAATTCCTATGAGAAAAATAGAAATCAGTTGACCCTTGACCTACTTAAAAAGACTTTAGATACCTTTGTTGAAGCCAAAAAATTTAGCGAAATTGAGTCAATTGCAAATGAAATGCTCGCCGCCTCTCCTTTTTCAAATTCACGTCAAATCATCGCAGCGAACACCATCACACATCTCGCAAAACATCATTTTGATCAAGGGATTGTTTTATTTAAAGACTTTTTAAAAGCCTTAAAAAACCAAGCTTCTAACAAGAGTGCATACTTCTTTTTACCCTCTGAAGTTGAAGCCTTTATCTATGCTTTCTGCTTAAAAATCCGTGAGGAAAAGCGAAGCTCTGACCAAGATGAGATCGTAAAGCTACTTGAAGTCGAAAACGGCAAACAAGTATTGAAGTTACATCTCCCCTTCGAAAAGAAAACAAGCTTCTGGAGTTGGTTTTCTCCTTCAGAAGCCCCAGCACTTAGACCACTCGAAGGACATATTGATAACCAAAAAATGAATGAATTTATAATAGCTTTTAAAGCAACTTATGAACCTATTTTAGAATTGAACATTGCCCTTCAACATCGCCAAGAAATCCTTAAAAAATATTTCGATGAATATTTCTTGGACTTTACAACAAAAATTGATAAAGAGACTCGTCAACAGCTGGCTGTTGCTTTTTTTGATTATTTCTTACAAGAAGGCAAACCCGCAGAAAAATGCAAAGAAAACATCTTGATATTCCTTTCTCAATGGCGTCTTGATGACTCGGAAGCTCCAATTGATTTTTTGAATACTTACTTTACGGACGCAAAACTTCGCGATCATCGGATGCAAATTGATGCTCTTTTGAATGGCCCCACACCTCTGCCCGGAATCTTCATTGAAATCTTTGCCGGACTTCGTCAACGCCTCGCAAGCGTAGAACAGCCTGAAGGCCAACCAGAATCGGGAGCGATCATCACAACATAGTACAGTTTTCTGACTAAAGGTAATTATTGCTTTTCGGAATGCGAAGCTCTGGCTCCGCTTTGTATACGCGATCAATGAGCGTATACCTTTGCGTCATGCTGCCACCGCGCCTCTGCGTTAAAGCCATCTTGAAGTATTCTTCAAGTTTTAAATCATAACGCAGAGACGTGGTGACGGAGAGATGCAAGGAAGAGAACTACTAACAAAACACTTTAAAACATAGTGTAGAGGCTTAAGATCCCTTCAATATGTTTAAGATTGCCTTGGTATAGGGTAGCATTTTGGCATCTTTTTGACCTAAGCAATCTATACTAGAAATTTCTTTCTGTCGTCCAAGACGCCATAATCCATCTTTCAGCTGCTCGATGATCATCTCGCTGATAATATCTTTATTCAGACATTTTTTCACATCTTCGATGAGCTGTGAAAAGAGCTTAGCTTTGTTTAAATATTCCAGATATTTTTCAATAAAAACGATATTTACTTCTTCCATTTTTACGCTATTCAAATAGGTTTGATAAAGTATAAAATGGCCTTTAGGTCCTAACACTTGCAACTTTGTTAAAACCCAATTACAAAGTTTCAGATTGTGAGTCTTGAGTGCATTTATAAAAATTGGATTCAAGGAAATAGATTTTATATCAGAATTATCCTGATAGATCTCCTCTATTTTACTACAATTGATTTGTATGGCTTCAAATGCATCTTTGCTTAAATTCTGGCAGAGATACTTAGTATCAATATCAAAAATAAGGGAAATCGCATTTAATAAACGTTTATCTTGTGGATAGTCTTTTAACATAACAAGAGACCGACTGATTATTCGAATTGAATTAACACCTAGATCCCTCACTTGTTGATTGAGTTTTCTATCTTCTACACTCAAATCACTATCTTCGGCTTGCATACATTCATCAAGACATTTGATAAAAGAGAGAAGTTTATAGATGCCATCGGCTATATCTTTAGTGGTGACTAATCGTTGGCAATAATCATTCAAAAATATTTCAAAAGGTCCCTGAGAGTCTTCATAATGCTCTGGACTGTCCCAACATAAAAGAAGACTAATCAAATCAATGGCATTTGGAATATCTTCGAAATTCTTTTCCGTTGTGAAAGTTGTCGGATCTAAGTTTTTTCTCAATTTAGAGATAAGAAAATCAAAAAGTTCTGTTTTGATGACATAACATTTGATTTTATCTATAGTAGAAAGATAGTGGATGAAGACATCACAAGATTTTGTAATTTTGTAAACTGCTTTGTAATACTTCTTTCTTTCAGAAGCTTCGTCTGCAGGATCTGAACATTTCTCATGAACTAGTTTGAAAAAATTCGCTACATCTTCTACTTTAGGTTTATCTGTTGGCTTAAATATACCTTCGTCATTAGCCGAAGGATTAGTTAATGTAGGCAAAATTTGTTGTACATTCATCATACCTCTCAGTTTAAATTCAACTTGCTAAATGTCGCTTATATCCCTATGGTCCCTGATCGATTGCAGATTAGCTGCAAACATAGATAAAAAAAAATAATTAAACACTCTTGCCTATATACCTTTCATTTGATTTAATGCCCAATTCTTAGACCAGATAGCTGTTATTTATGTGAGGCATTGTTTTTGCATGAGCATGATTTCAAAAGCACTTTATTCTACCATCCTCTTGGCTTTATTTTTATCAGTACAGCTTCAAGCCGACATCCTCCTATGCAGTCCTCAAGTGATCCTTGGATTTGAACAAGCCGTCGAAGAAATCTTAATGCATGCCTTTGAATTGAAAGCCGTGGAAGCGGAATGTTCTGCGAGGGATGCCGAAATCTGGCAAGCGGCAGCCAGACCTAATCCTGAGCTTTCCGTTTCTTTAGATAATATTGGAAGCAATATATGCGACGATGAAAACAGTTTTACAGTCGAAATGACCCAGCTGTTGGAATTGGGAGGCAAACGATCGGCTAGAATCCGCGTGGCAAATGCGCAAAAACAATCGACATGCCTGGATGTCGAAATCATGAAATGTGCATTGTTTGCAGAGGTTTTGCATGCCTTTATCGACGTTGCAAGCGCTCAGGAGCGTCTGGAGCTGGCAAAATCTCAAGAAGCTTTATCTCATCAAGCATTCCAATGCCTTTCCATCCAAAAAAATACAGGAAAAAGCTCCGCTATAGAAGCCAAAAAAGCCGAAGTAATTTGTCGCAGTGCCAAATTAAAGTTAGCAAAGCAAAAGGCGGCACTTCAGCAGTCGATCAAGCAACTTATCGTCCTGTGGGATTGCCAGCCGCCAAAATTTGATAAAGTCAGTTTTCCTCTCTTTGAATTGAGTTCTCCTCCTCCGTTCGAAAATCTTTTTCAGCTGCTATGTAAAAATCCGGTGCTGGCAAAGGCTGAAGCAGAATTTATTAAATCTCAAGAGATCTTCCATTTGGAGCGGTCGTTGAGAATTCCAGATTTAGCGGTCCAGGTAGGAGTTTCTACAGACCGCATCTATCGCGATCCTGGATTAAATATCGGCATAGATATCTCGTTGCCGCTCTTTGATAGGAATGAGGGAAATATCAATCGAGCTTCTTATGAAAGCTTGCAGGCCTATTACAACCAAAAAAACGCGATGTGTCACCTTAAAACAGAGCTTGCAGGCCTTTATGAAGATTGGATGGCTGCCTATGATGAAGCGATTACTCTTAGAGATGGCATCGTTCCGGCTGCCAATGAATCTTTTAATCTGGCTCAGGAATCTTATGATGACGGAAAATTTGACTATCTACATTTGCTCGATGCCAAAAGCACTTTATTTGAAGTCCAAGAGCAATATCTCGATGCTGTCGAAGAATACCATCATAAGCGTGCAGAAATTTTAAAGATCACAGCTCAATGCTGCCCCTATGCAAATTCGTGAAGAAGAGGAAGGAATTTAAAAACCCTTGTTAATAGAGGATAAGATGCGAAAAATATTGACGTTGGTAGCGACTTTAGCCATATGCATGCTCTTAGCTTACGCACTTTGGACTCCTCAAGCACCGCAAGAGGATGGCGAAGACTCTCAAGAACAAAAGACAAATTTCGTTCAGTTAAGCAATGAAGAGCGTGCAGCCCATGGTATTGAAGTTCGCGTTGCCGACAAAGGCGTCATACAGCACATTATTAGGGCCCCTGCAAGAATTTCAATAGTCACTGACCTGATTGCCCACGTCCTTCCTAAGTCGTCAGGAATTGCACTTCGAGCGTATAAAAATCTTGGCGAGCAAGTGCAGGAGAATGAAGTGCTGGCAACACTGGAAAGTAAAGAAATTGCAGAGGCTAAAGCAGAGCATCTGACCTCGCTAAAAAAACTTGAATTAGCTGACAGGACGATGCAGAGGGAACAAACATTGCACGAAAAGCGCATTTCATCAAATCAAGACTATGATGCTGCCTTAGTTGCTCTGAAAGAAGCGACGATTGATGTCGATCTCACGCAGCAGAAACTACAAGCCCTTGGTTTGAGCCGCGGTGAAGTCATTCAATTATCGAATGATCAACCCCTCCAATTGCGTATTTATGAAGTTCGGGCTCCGATTCCCGGGAAAATCATTAGCCGACATATCACCCCCGGGGAACGTATCAATAACGACCAAGAAATCTATGTGATTGCAGATCTCAGCAAAGTATGGGCTGAAATCAATATCTTTGCCCAAGATCGCCAATATGCGAAGCAGGGACAACTTGTCACCGTCACTTCCCATGATGGAAAAAAAACGTGTGCCAAAGTGGTTTATTTAAGTCCGATTATTGATGAAGACACGCGCACTTCGACAGCGATCGCTGTTATCGACAACAATCCTGAGGAATGGCTGCCTGGTGCTTTTGTTCAAGCGGAATTGATAGCCGATGAAATTCCCGTTTCTATTTTGATTCCTAAAGAAGCTGTCCAAAATATAGATGGGCAAGATTCCGTGTTCATTACAGCTTCCGATGGCTTTCTCATGCGGGCAGTTTCTCTAGGGCGCTCGGACGATAGCCATTGTGAGGTATTATCAGGATTATCGCCAGGGGAACTATATGCAAGCAAAAATACCTTTTTGCTGAAGGCCGACCTCAAAAAAGACGAAGCTGAACACATGGATTAAGCCGATGATCAACGCAATTCTTAAATTTTCCATTCACAATCGTGTGTTAGTTGTATTGATAACAGCGGCGATTGCAGGATTTGGCCTTTATTCTCTAAAGAATCTTCCTATCGATGCCGTGCCGGACATTACAAATAATCAAGTCCAGATCAATATAGTAGCGCCGGGTCTGTCACCAGGTGAAGTCGAAAAACAGGTCACCTATCCCATTGAAACTGCTCTTGCTGGCATTCCAGGATTAGAAGGCACGCGTTCACTATCGCGCAATGGCTTTTCGCAAGTCACAGCAATTTTCTATGATGATATAAACATCTATTTTGCCAGGCAGCAGATAAGCGAGAGGCTTTCTGAAGCCAATGAATTTCTTCCGAATGGCGTCGAACCCAAAATGGGACCGATTTCGACTGGTTTAGGAGAGATTTACATGTGGACAGTGGAATATGAACATCCTAATGGGAAAGGAGCATTGAGTCAGCGAAGAAAGCCGGGCTGGCAGCCGGATGGGAGTTATCTTACACCTGAAGGCCAAGTGCTCCGCAACGAAGTCGAACTCGCATCCTATCTTCGTACTGTCCAGGATTGGATTATACGGCCTCAATTGAAGGGCATTCAAGGGCTGGCTGAAGTTGATTCTATTGGAGGGTACGTTCGACAATATCATGTCGAGCCAAATCTAGAAAAAATGATGGCTTTGAACATTAACTTTGAAGAGATCACACAAGCTTTAGAAGCAAACAATTTGAATATCGGGGCCGGCTACATTGAAAAAAATCAGGAGTCTTATCTTGTTAAAGGAGATGGAAGGATAGAGGCGCCCGAACAAATCTCTGATATTGTTGTTTCAACACGCAATGCAGTCCCTATCCATATCAAAGATATCGCTGATGTCATCATCGGCAAAGAGTTGCGTACTGGCAGTTCTAGTGAAAATGGACAGGAAGTTGTGATTGGCACGGCCATGATGCTCATCGGCGCAAATAGCAGGACGGTAGCCATTGCTGTGAATGATAAGATCAAGCAAATAAACAAAACCCTTCCCCCAGATATAAGAGCCAAAACTGTCCTTAATCGCACAAAGCTTGTCGACGCAACCATCCACACTGTGATCAAAAACCTTTCTGAAGGCGCTTTGCTTGTTATTGCCGTTTTATTCTTGATGTTGGGTAATTTAAGGGCAGCGCTTCTGACAGCCTGCATCATTCCGCTGTCAATGCTGATGACAGCGATCGGCATGATTCAAACAAAAATTAGCGGAAATTTGATGAGCCTTGGCGCTTTGGACTTCGGCCTCATTGTCGATGGCGCTGTGATCATTACAGAAAATTGCCTGCGTAAACTTTCTGAAAAGCAGCATCTTTTAAAGAGGGCGTTGACTTTAAACGAGCGTTTGGAAGAAGTGACTTTAGCTGCAGAAGAGATGATTCATCCCTCAGTATTTGGACAAGCCATTATTCTCACGGTGTATATTCCCCTGCTGACGTTTTCTGGGGTCGAAGGAAAAATGTTTGAACCTATGGCTCTTACAGTGATTTTTGCCCTCATCTCAGCTTTTATTCTATCGCTTACTTTTGTGCCGGCCATGATCGCCTTCTTTGTGAAGCCTAAAGTCGAAGAAAAGGAAAATATCCTTGTTAGAGGGGCAAAAGCCACCTACACACCCATGTTAAAGATGGCTATGAGGTTTCCAGAACAAATTGCTGCGGTTGGCATCATCCTTGCATTTGTTTCTCTCCTCTTGTTTTTTAAGCTTGGTCAGGAATTTATCCCCCAGCTTGATGAAAAGGATATCGCCTTGCATGCTGTAAGGATTCCCAGTACATCGCTGACACAATCCACACGAATGCAGCTGGATGTAGAAAAAACCTTAACGAAATTTCCAGAAGTGGCTTTTGCTTTTTCTAAAACTGGGACAGCTGAAATGGCCTCGGATCCGATGCCGCCAAATGTCTCTGATACCTTTGTCATGTTAAAACCCAATACCGAGTGGCCTGATCCTTCATTGACAAAACTCGAGCTCATCGACCGCATGGAAGAAACCCTCAAAAAACTGCCGGGGAATAATTATGAGTTTACCCAGCCGATTGAAATGCGCTTCAATGAGTTGATTGCCGGGGTGCGAAGTGATGTCGCCGTTAAAATTTATGGGGATAATTTTGATCAGCTGCAGAACAGTTCAGAAGATATTGCACGGGTTTTGAATACAATTAAAGGGGCTGCGGATATCAAAATCGCCCAAACAGATGGCCTTCCTGTTCTTGAAATCAAAGTAAAAAAAGCCGAGGCTAAGCGTCTAGGTCTAAATGTTGCTGACATTTTGGAAACCGTAGGAAAAGCTGTGGGCGGCGATAAAGCCGGGGTGATTTTCGAAGGAGATCGACGTTTCGACATTTTCGTCAGACTTCCTAGCAATGTGAGAGAGGATCCTGTCGCTTTAGGAAATCTTCCTATTACCCTTCCAGAAAATAGAGATTCCTCAAAAAGTCGTTCTTATATCCCTTTGAAGGAAGTGGCAGAACTGCTCCCTACAATTGGATTGAATGAGATCAGCAGAGAAAATGGAAAACGTGTGATGATCGTCCAAGCCAATGTGCGCGGCAATGACTTGGGATCTTTTGTCTCAGAGGCAAAACGCAAAATCGCCTCCCAAGTCAAAATCCCACCAGGATATTGGCTCGAATGGGGTGGTCAATTTGAAAATCTGATCTCCGCAAGGAACCATTTACTTGTCGTGGTCCCCCTCTGTTTTATTTTAATTTTTATTTTGTTGTATGGTTCTTTGCATTCCACAAAAGAGTCCCTAATGGTTTTTAGCGGAGTTCCTTTGGCACTCACCGGCGGCATTTTAGCACTTTGGCTGCGCGATATGCCCTTTTCGATTTCAGCCGCTGTCGGCTTTATCGCCTTATCAGGGATAGCCGTTTTGAACGGATTGGTCATGTTGACCTATGTCAATCAACTCACAGCACAAGGCTTGGAACTTGAGCAGGCTATTTTTACAGGAGCCTTGACACGCTTGCGTCCTGTGCTGATGACCGCCTTGGTAGCTTCTCTAGGCTTTGTTCCAATGGCTCTAGCGATGGGGACAGGTGCTGAAGTGCAAAAACCATTAGCCACTGTTGTCATTGGAGGCCTTATCAGTTCAACGATCTTGACCTTGCTGGTTTTACCGGCACTTTGTAAACTATTTTTGGAATCAAAAGAAATTAGGCTGGCGGAAGCTTCGTAATCTCGTGCCCGTCCTCCTCCCCGTCCTTGTTTCGTGCCCCTGCCCGTGTGCGTGCCCATGCCCGAAAAGATTAACTTTCTGATAATTAAAGTTTTCAGTACTGTGTGATATTTATTGGAGGAATAGCAATCGAAACTATTACAGAAGAAAAAAAATTGATCTTAGATCATGAAAAACTGGATGTATATCAGATTGCGATAGAATTTGTCGTATTGGCTGATGTGATTGTAGAACATTTACCGCGAGGTAGAGCCTATTTGAGCGACCAGTTACGTAGAGCGGCTCTTTCAATCCCACTAAATATCGCTGAAGGTGCTGGGGAATATGCTGTAGAAGAAAAGGTTCGATTTTACCGCATGGCCAAAAGATCTGCTACCGAATGTGCGGGAATACTTGATGTATGTCAAAAATTACAATTAGTAGACGAGCAATATCAAGACAAAGGTCGGGATTTACTTATACGTATTGTATCCATGTTAGTCAAGATGGCACGTAGATAAATTGTGAAGAGTCAACTCTCGGGCAGGGGCACGCACACGGACAAGGGCACGAAGTTAGTCATTTTCCGGCAGAGCACGGAATAAGGAGGATAGAAAAATGAAAATAACAAGCTACGGAACTTGGATCTCACCAATTTCCTCACAACAGATAGCCGAAGGGGAAACCTCAATCCTCAATATGCTTGTCGATGGCGACGACACTTATTGGTGCGAAATGCGTCCCAAAAATCATGGACGATATACAATTGTTCGACGGGATGCTTCAGGAAATATTCAGGATGTCACCCCCCCTGATTTTAATGTACGCACTTTTGTCCATGAATATGGTGGCGGCGCTTTCACCGTTGCCAATCGCATCGTTTACGCTTCTAATGGCGCCAATGGGGCGATTTATATCTTCAAACCAAATTCGTCTCCCATCCAATTGACTCAAGGCCAGACTAAAATCGAAACATCCAATGGCCTACCTAAATGGAAAGGCATTCGTTTTGCTGATATGCGTGCAACATCACATGGTCTCATTGCTATCGCAGAAAAACATGAGCCAGCTCGAGACGTTGAAAATTTTCTAGCTCTTATCGATACAAAAACGGGCGAATGCAAAAAGCTGGCAGATGGATATGATTTCTATTCCTCTCCGGCAATCAGCAGCGACGGAAAGAACATCGCTTGGATTTGCTGGAATCACCCCGAAATGCCTTGGACAAATACCGAACTGTGGATGGCTGAAATCGATGAAAAAGGGATTCTGAAAAATCCACGGCAAATTGCTGGCAAAATTCCCGAGTCAATCTTTCAGCCTCAATGGAAAGATGGGATTCTATATTTTGTATCTGATCGAGATAAGGGTTGGTGGAATATTCACAGCTTTAGCAATGACCGCATTGAAAATTTATGCCCCATTGAAGCGGAAGTAGCAGAACCCCTTTGGGTTTTCGACCGCTCGACCTATGCATTTCTTGGTTCGAAAATTGTCTTTGCATACAATTCATTAGGGCGTTGGCACTTGGGTCTTCTAGATCCTCATACTAAAGAATGGCACACAATTCCCCGTCCAAGCACAAATATCCAACACATTCGCAGCGGAAATAATTGTGTCGAATTCCTTGAAGGCTATCCCGATAAACCTCAAGCGATCATTCGAATGGAGGATAAACCAGGATATCCTTTAAAAGAATTGATCTCTTTCAAAGGAGGTATTGAAGAAGGGTATCTAAGCATTCCCCAGCATATCGCCTTTCCTAGCAATGGACGAACCGCTTATGGATTGTACTATGCTCCGAAAAATAAAGATTTTCAAGGTCCACATGGCGAAAAGCCACCCTTGGTTGTGATGATTCATGGCGGACCTACAGCCCAAACAAGAAATTATCTTCAGATGAAAATGCAGTATTGGACATCTCGTGGTTTTGCCGTCCTGGATGTCAATTATGGCGGTAGCACGGGATATGGAAGATCTTATCGCCAACTTCTGGACTACCATTGGGGAATTATTGATGTCGAGGATTGTGTCAATGGTGCGCTCTTTCTTGCTAATCAAGGAAAGGTGGATCCGAATAAGCTGGTCATCAGAGGTGGAAGCGCGGGAGGGTATACGACTTTGGCCGCCTTAGCCTTTAAAAATGTGTTTAAATCGGGTGCTAGCTATTATGGCGTTGCCGATATTACAGCATTGGCGCATGACACTCACAAATTTGAACAAAAATATATGGATAAATTGGTTGGAAAATATCCTGAAGATAAAAAAATCTGGGAAGAGCGCTCTCCGATCCATTCGGTCGATCAAATCAAGAGCCCCTTAATCTTATTCCAAGGGGAAAATGATGCAGTAGTTCCAAAAAATCAATCCATCATGATTTACGAAGCGTTAAAGCGACGGCAAATTCCTGTTGAATTACATATCTATGAGGGCGAAGAACATGGCTTTAGGCAAGCCAAAAACATTGTCCATTCCCTTAATCGCGAAACGGAATTTTACCTCGACGTTTTCGGCTTACTAAGTAGGCAGCATTAAACCCTTGATTGCGACCTTATAATGAATCATATTCGAAATTATTTTCTCTCTAGGAGCTCGCACGTAGTTCTGAAAATAAGGCTGCCATATTTGATTAATATGGCTGCCTTATTTTTGCGAGTTCCTAGAGAAAAAGAATTCGAATCTGATTTATTATAAGGTTGCAATCAGGGGTTAAAGGTTCTCATGAACAAAAGGCTGTCGCCCTATCTCGAGTTTTCTCGTGAAGCATGGAGCCACTTCCATAATGGAATGCCTCCCACATTAAGTCATTCCGAGATAGAGAAATTCCAGAGACAAATTGAAAGGGCTTCTATAGATGAAGTGAAGGAGATTTATTTGCCTCTTTCACTTCTCTTAAATATGTATGTCGAAGCGACCAAAAAACTTTATGAAGAGACTGAGAAGCTCTTAGGGCATTACAAAAAAGTACCCTTTATCATCGGCATTGCAGGCAGCGTTGGCGTAGGCAAAAGTACCACCTCGTATATTTTACAAGCCCTACTTTCAAAATGGCCTGAGCATCGGCATGTTGAGATTGTCACAACAGATGGATTTCTTTATCCAAATAAGATCCTTGAAGAGCAGCAGTTAATGGAACGCAAGGGGTTTCCTGAAAGCTATGATTTGAATAAGTTGCTAAACTTTTTATCGGATCTAAAAGCAGGAAAACCCAATCTAAAAGTGCCTATTTACAGCCATCATTTTTATGACATTATTCCCAAAACTTTTCAGGTGATCGACCAACCAGATATTGTCATTTTAGAAGGCTTAAATATTTTGCAGGCTGTCCCCTCCAAAAACAAAAAAAATCAACTTTTTGTTTCTGATTTTTTTGATTTTAGCATCTACGTCGACGCAGAAACAGCGATTATCAAGAAATGGTTTTTAGAGCGCTTTGCCTTATTCAGGAAGCAGGCAAAAAAGGATCCCAATGCTTTTTTCTATCAATTTGCTCAATGGGAAGCTCCCAAGGCTAAAGCGTTTGCAGAGTGGATATGGAAGGAAATTAATGAACGCAACTTAAATCAAAATATCCTTCCTTACAAACATCGAGCACAGGTGATCCTAGTCAAAAACAAATCGCATGCTGTCGAAAAGATATTTTTGAGAAAATTTTAACCTACTGAGCACAAAAAGGCTTCTTAGTTAATTTAAACCCAACTTGCTACCTATGAAGGCAGTCGGATTCGAAATTATTTTCTCTCTAGAAGTTCGCACCCTCGGCTCTGAAAATAAGGGGGTCATATTTTCTAATATGACCCCCTTATTTTTGCGA
>Ga0153954_1000066_pt1 | contig 97865 bp, 81 predicted proteins | sample TSFL038MetaG_FD_102277 | JGI IMG/M metagenome (GOLD analysis project Ga0153954, IMG submission 102277) | Attine ant fungus gardens microbial communities from Florida, USA - TSFL038 MetaG | ecosystem: Host-associated > Fungi > Mycelium > Unclassified | place: USA: Florida, Wekiwa Springs State...
CCAGACGGCGACCTGCCAGACGGGCCTGACGATCGAAGCGCCGGTAGCGGTAACGCCGAAGACGCAGACTCTCTGCTCGATCACCTTCACGAAGGACACGAAGCGTCCGACGCGCGTGGACAATGAGGCGAAGGCCTGCCTTGACCAGGTGGCGCTGAGCTTGCAGAACCAGAGCGACGCGAAGGCCGTGGTTGTGGGTGAAGAGACAGCTGCCGAGAAGGAACCGAAGCATCATGGCAAGCACGCCAAGATGGAAGCGGACTATGCGGCACAGCGCGCAGTAGACACGAAGGAATACCTTGTGGTTGACAAGGGCATCGACGCTTCGCGCATCAGCGTAGCGACGGGCACTTCGGACTCGCAGACGGTGGAGAACTACCTTGTTCCCTCGGGTGCGAACTTCACAGCCGACATTCCGGGCACGACGCCTGTGGATGAGTCGGTGGTGAAGCCGATTAAGCGCGTTCCGCTGGGTGTCAGGTCGGCACACCGCCATCACAAGAAGAAGTAAACTCACTGCTAAGGCGATAACCCGCGAGGCTGACCTGCATGGTCAGCCTCGCGGCGTTTTGCGGTGATTTTTATGCTGTGAAAATACCCATTACAGAAAACAATAGGGTTCCAGGTACGCTGGTTGGATATGCAGTTACTCAAGTTGACACATGCTTTCCGGGGCGTATCATGGGAAGCATAAATTAAGGTAATCTCTATATATCCGGGCCATTAGGTCATAAAAATCTGGATGGACGCATTGAATCACCGAATCAGTTCTTTCCGCGTGCTCGCGGTATTCACATCCCTCGCAATTCTAGCTGGTATCCAAGCCCACACAGCCCAGGCTCAGAGTACGTGGCAGACAATCGGCCCGGACGGTGGGGATGCGCGTTCGTTTGCCACAGTTCCCGGGCAGACAAGCCACATGTATCTCGGTACGGCGAACAGCACGGTCTATGAGTCGGTTGACAGCGGAGCATCCTGGAAGAAGCTGGCTAAGCTAGACCCCGATGACGACATGGTGATTGCGCATATTGTGCTGGATAAGGCCAATGCATCGCACATCTTCATTGCAGGCTGGCGCTTCGACAAGCCGACCGGCGGCCTCTTCATCAGCAATGATGCGGGCCACAGCTGGAAGCAGGCTCCGGAGCTGAAGGATAAGTCGATCTTTGCGCTGGTGCAGGCGCCTTCCGATCCTAAGATACTGGTGGCAGGAACACTTGAAGGCGTGTTTCGCTCCGAAGATTCCGGAGCGACATGGACTCTGATTAGTCCTGCCGGCAACACGGAGATTCACGAGGTTGAATCCATCGCCATCGATCCGGTGAATCCTGAAATCGTCTATGCCGGAACCTGGCACCTGCCGTGGAAAACACGCGACGGCGGCAAGACCTGGCAGCACATTAAAGAAGGCGTCATTGAGGACTCGGACGTTTTCTCCATCATCGTGGACCCGGTTGCTCCGAGCATCGTCTACGCCAGCGCATGCAGCGGCATTTATAAGAGCGAAAGCGCGGGTGCACTCTTTCATAAGGTCCAAGGCATTCCGAATACGGCGCGTCGTACCCGCGTGCTAAAGCAGGATCCTGTTCACCGCGACACCGTCTATGCCGGAACCACCGAAGGCCTCTACAAGACGACCGATGCCGGTAGGACCTTTACGCGCATGACCGGGCCGGATGTGATCGTGAACGATGTGTTCATTGATCCCTCGAATCCAGATCGTGTAATGCTGGCGACGGACCGCGGCGGTGTACTGACCAGCAACAACTCGGCTGTGTCGTTTGTTGCGACCAATCGCGGTTTTTCGGCGCGCAAGGTGGAAGCCCTGCTCGTGGACAAGAATGATTCGTCCCGCATCTGGGCTGGTGTGGTGAATGACAAGACTTACGGTGGTGCGTTTCTCACCACCGATGGCGGCTCTGCATGGACGCAGGTTGCTGACGGACTCGGTGGCCGCGATGTATTCACTCTGAGCCAGGCGAAGGATGGAACGCTGGTTGCCGGCACCAACGGCGGCATCTTCACATTGGCCAACGGTGTGCAGCTTTGGAACTCGCGCAGCTCCATTGTGAATAGCACGACTAAGCAGGTTACACAGGTGGTAAAAAAGAAGAAGGTCACCACTACTAAGGTTGTGCCGGATAAGCCAAAGCCGATTGAGAGCCGCGTTTATGCTGTTGATGCGGGGGGCGATGTGTGGGTGGCGGCTACGGCAATCGGCCTCTTCACCAGTACTGATCAGGGAGCAACATGGCAAGGTGGTCCTGCGGCGGGCGTGACCGAATATCACGCCCTTGCTGCACACGGACCGGCGATGGCCGCGGCATCGCTGAATGCGCTTGTGATTTCAAATGACTCTGGCAAGACCTGGGAACCTTCGACTCTGCCGTCCAACATCACGCACATTCATCGTCTTTTGTTTTCTGCTGACGGCACACTGTGGATGAGCGCGAGGGAAGGCGTCTTCTTCTCGCATGACTCTGGCAAGAGCTGGATGTGGCTAAAGCATTTGCCGCTTGTGGACGTCACGGGGCTTACCTATGACGCGCAACAGAATGCGATCATTGCGACCTCTCGCAGCAGTGACTTCATCTACACCATCGACGCGAGTTCGCAGAAGTGGCAGTGGCAGCGCACAGGCTTCCCACTCTTTCTGGTACGCCCGGTTGGTGGACGCCTGCTTGCCGCGTCTCTTTCGAGCGGAGTGCTGACAGACTCCGGCTCTGCGCAAGGCCGCAACACAGGCCAGGATTCCGCCCGCAACTCCTCGCAGAAGTAACTTCATCTACTCTCGATCGATCTGGCCGGGCGCGGTAAAGTCCATTAACGTCAAAGCCTGTTTATCCGCTCGGCCAGGTCAAAATCCTTCTTTGTCAGACCACCCGCCGAGTGTGTCACCAGAGCCAGCCTCACCTTGTTGTAGCGGATATCAATGTCCGGGTGATGATTGGCTGCCTCGGCCAGTTCGCCAACCTTGTTCACAAAGGCCAGCGCCGCGCGAAAGTCCGCAAATGCAAACCGGCGCGCAAGCTCTCCGTGTTCAATTTGCCACGAGTTTACTGTGGGAAGAGAATCAGCGATCTGAGCTTCTGTCAGAAGGGAAGTGGGCATGGATGCCTCCTGTGAGCATTCATTCTATGCTGAGCACGCAAACTCGAGCATTTGTCAATTTTCAGGCACAAAAAAGCGGCGAGGCCAAAAAGATTACCCAGGAGCGGATGGCGGCCTCGCCGGAGGAACAACGTGTGGCTCTGAACGTATCTGCAGTTAGTGGATACGTACGTCGCCAGAACCTGTCTGGATGTACACCGTGGGTCCGCCGCCGTTGACGCGGCCGGCCGTGTGGTGATGGTCAAAGGAGCCCTGTACGGTCATTTCGCGGTCGGTGTGTACTTCGCCTGAACCTGTGTGCGCATCTAGGTTGAATCCCGCGCTGCCCGGCCAGAGCTCAATATTGCCTGAGCCTGTTGTGATTCTCCATTCGCCTGTCGGGGTTCCAGCGGCTTTCACGTCACCCGAGCCAGTTCCCGCATGCAGGCTGCCGTGGAGATTGCGCAGGTCAATGTTGCCCGAGCCTGTGCGAGCCGTTACATCGCCCGTACCGCTGTTCTGCTCCGCCACAACATCACCGGAGCCCGTGCTTACGCTGAAGCCACCGCGCAGGCCGTTTGCATGGATGTTGCCAGATCCTGTGCCAAGTTTTGCATTTTCGCCGACGCCGTCATCGGTAACGTTGCCGGAGCCGGAGTGTGCCTCCAGAAAGGAATCTGCGGGGGCCTGGATATCATAGTCGATGCTGATGTTGTGCAGGTTCTCGTTGTGTGCGCCGATACGCACAATGTTGCCGGTCTGCTCAATCGGTGGGTGTGCAGCGACGTCACTGACGCGATCTTCGCCTCCTCCGCCCCAGTTCGACGTCACATGGCCATGAATGCGAATCTCGTTACCGGAACCGTGTGTCAGATGTATATTGCCGGCTCCGGTAAAGACAGATAACTCCACCCGGCCGCTTACGCTTAATGTGCGATCAAAATTAGCCTGCGCAGCAAAAGCAGGAAGCGACGCCAGAGCCAGAACCGCAGCAGCCGCAAACTTGAAGTTCATTTTCGTGCCTCCAAACAGTGGTAAAACAATGTCCATCATACGGAGTGCACGTAAATAACCAAAGCGAACTATGGACCAATCGGCCTGATTTCTTGTATTTACCCCATGAGTAGCCAATTTGGGGTAGAGAAGTGTTGTTCGCAACCGAACAGTGCGTGCAGAAGCGAACAGCTTTCCGGGGCGCAGATTACTGCTGCAGAACGACCTGCTGGCCTTCTTTGAGTCCACTCAATATTTCCGTCACGGAGCCGTTCGAAAGGCCGACTTTTACCGCAATCTTCTGCTTGCCTTCCTTCTGGCTCTTATCGGGAATTTCGACGAATGCGTTCTTCTGGTTGTCATAGATGACTGCGCTTTCGGGCACTGTCAGCACACCTTTGTGCTCATCCAGCAGAATCTCTGCGTTTGCCGTCATGTTGGCTTTGAGTTCGCCGCCGGGGTTGTCGATGGAGACGCGGACTTCAAACGTTGTCACGTTGTCTTTTTCTACGCCGAGTGGAGCAATCTTCGTCACCTTGCCGTTAAAGATGCGGTCGCGAAAGCTCTCCACCTTGATGCGTGCCGGCTGGTTCATGTAGACGTGTGCAATGTCGGCCTCATCCACCTTGCCCTGCACGTAAACCTGCGTCGTATCGCCTTCGGTCATGACCAGCGTGGCCGTTGAGCCCAGCACGAGGATCGAGCTGACTGCATCGCCGATCTCTACATCGCGCGAGAGAATCACGCCATCCATCGGCGCAACAATCGTGGTGTAGGAGAGCTGTTCTTCCAGCTGTTTCAGGCTTGCGTCAGCCTGCTGCACCTGCGCGCGCGCCTGCTTCAGCTTGGCGATATCCACGCCCACCTGCGCCTTAGAGGAGTCGCGTTTTGTTAGTGCTGCAAGATAATCGCGGTTGGCGTCATCGAGCGCCTGGTGACTGACGATTCCATCCTTCTGCATGGCAACGTTGCGGTCCAGCGTCTGCTTGTACATCGGCAGATCAGGCGCGGCGGCGTTGACCTTGTCCTGCTCAATGTTGGCTTCAAACGTGCCGACATTCGCTTCGGCGGCGGCAAGCTGGGCCTTCTGCGCGGCTACCTGGGCCAGGATTTCCTGCTGGTCGAGCTGCGCGAGCTCCTGTCCTTTGTGAACATGGTTATTGATGTCCACAAAGAGCTTTTCTACGATGCCGGAAGCCTTCGATTTGACCTCAACCTTGGTGATGGGCTGAATCTTCCCGGTAGCCACCACACTTCGCGCCACATCGCTGCGCGTCACCTTGGCAAGCCGGTTGGGATCAATCGAGGTACCGGATGCCATACGGGCCACGGCTACGCCACCCACGCCAATCAGCACTACAGCCAGCAACGCTAGCCAAATCCAAATTCGCTTATTCTTGCGTGCTGCCACGCGGAGCCTCCAGCTGCATAACGTGCCGCGGGTTTAAATGTTTCCAAAGTCAAGGATGCGATTGCCCCTTTCTCTGACGGCAACCGTCCGCAGGGGGGCAACCAGTATTTTGTGAGCTCCAGTCTTTCGAGCCTAGACACGTTTCTATGCGAGCCCTGCTGTGCCATACGCAGTCTCATGCGTAAAGGTTCCCGGTCCGCAGCCGGCATTTTTCCGACGAAATGGAGACACAGCCGTTTCGGACCGTACAACCGAGCTAACAGCTAAGAGCGAAAGGCTAAAAGCCGCCCAAAATGCTATGCTCACAACGAGATGCACGGATTATTCCTGCTGCAATGTGTAGCCGTGGCCATGCTTATCCTGGCCAATGGATTTTTTGTAGCCGCAGAGTTTGCGCTAGTCTCCATTCGCGACACGCGCGTGGAGCAAATGCTCAAGGCGCGGATGTCCGGCGCATGGGCGGTGCGGCGCCTCCAGCACGATCTGGACGACTTTCTGCCCGCCGTGCAGCTTGGCGTTACGCTCTGCTCGCTGGCTCTCGGCTGGATAGGCGAGCCGCTTGCCGCGCAGCTTTTTGCGGCTGCCCTGGGATGGCTGCCGCATCCACCCTCGCACCCTGAGATTTACGCACATGCCGCTGCGGTGGCCTCGGTTGCGCTGGGCTTCTGCTTGATTACTTACTTTCACGTCCTTCTCGGTGAATTGGTTCCCAAGTCGTTAGCGCTTCGGCGTGCGGAGGCACTCGCTGTCTCTGTTGCACCGCCCATGCTGCTGTTTATGGCGCTGTCACGTCCGGCGGTGCGGCTGCTCAGCCGTTCAGCAGCAATCGTGCTGCGTGGCTTCGACGTCCCCCTCACCGAGCGCGCCAGCGTTCACTCGCCGGAAGAGTTGAAGTTGCTTGCAACGGCTGCGCGCCGCATGGGCGTTCTGCCACGCTTTCAGGAAACGCTGGTTCATCGTGCGCTTGAGCTTGACGATGTGATTGTTCGCGAGATTATGACACCGCGCCAGAAGATATTCTCGCTGCCTTCCAACATGCCCGTGGAACAGGCCAGCGCGCGCATCATTGAATATCTCCACTCCCGTGTGCCCGTCTATGACGAAACACAAGGCCCTGAGCACATTGTTGGCATGGTTTATTCCAAGGACCTTTCACGGCTCATGTTCTTTCGCCCTTCGGGGCAGGGACCACAGGCAGCGGGTCTTGCTCCTTTCGCGCAGCTTCGCTTGAGCCAGATCATGCGCGAAGTGCTTGTTGTGCCGGAGACGAAAACGGTTCTTGACCTCATACGCGACTTTCAAAAGCGCCGCCGCCATATGGCAATCGTTGTGGATGAGTATGGTTCAACCGTTGGCCTTGTTACCGCGGAAGACGCGATCGAGCAACTGACCGGAGAGATTGAAGATGAGTTTGACGATCCCGCGCGTCCGTTGCTCACCAGTACCGGCGGCATGCTCCTTCTCGATGGTGGCGTGAACCTGCGCGACCTTGAGACGCAGATGCAATGGAAGCTGCCACGCGAAGGCGGAATCGAGACGCTTGCCGGCTTTCTGCTCATGCGCCTCGGCCACATTCCGCGCGTAGGAGAGGCCGTGGAGTATGAGTCCCGCCGCCTGACAATTGTGGAAATGGATAGTCGCCGTATCAGTAAGGTTCGCGTGGAGCGAATTCCACAGGAAACAGACCATTCCACGCCGTCCAACCCCGAATAGCGCGAGGGAAAAGTTTTACAACTAGCCTTTCCAAAGGAGAGTACACTTCCATCTGAATTCCGGGGACCGCGTTTCGCGCGGCCAAGGAACCCCGATGCGTTTTTCCTTTGTGACACTCGCTTGTTGTTTGCTCTCTGCACAGTGCTGCGCCGCCGCGTGCATCGCTGTTGAGCGCACTTCGTCTGAGCGCGTCACTGTCGAGCAGCTTGAGAAGATCGTTGCCCAGGAGCACTCCGACTCCGACAAGAAAGCAACGCAGCGGCTCGACGGCATTGAATTAACTGAGCGCCTTAGCGATGCGCGCTTGGCTCACATGAAGGAGCAGTTGCCCGGCTCTGAATCGCAGCAGAAGCTCCTTGTTATCGCTGATGCTTCGGAATTCCTCAATCTTCCTGCTGCTGATATCCTTCATCGGCCCGCGCCCGACCTTGCTACGCAAGGCAAGATCATCTCTCGCGCAGCGGACTTTGTGCTTGCCACTGTGCAGAAGATGCCGAACTTCATGGCTACGCGCGTTACCAGCCGATTCCGCGATTTCACGCCAACACTGAATGCGGGCGATACCTTCGTTGTTACTCCTGACCGCTACCATTTATCAGACCGCGATACTGCTCCGGTTCGCTACCGGAATGGCAAAGAAGAAGCGGACGTCGCTCAGGGTAAAAAATCCAATGTGGCGCTGGCGCAGTCGCCCGGAGTCACGAACCTCGGCTTCTTTGGCCCCTTGCTCGGTGTTGTCATGTCGGATATTCTTGCAGGCCGCATCGGATGGGGGCACTGGGAAAATGGGGCTTCCGGTCCCGTCGCTGTTTTTCGATACGTTGTTCTTAAAGATCATTCCAAATTCACCATCTACTATTGCTGCTACCTCGACCGCGATGCGGCTTCCAGCGAATCGGAACTTGCTCCTCCCTACCACGGTGAGATAGCCATCGACCCTGAGTCCGGCGATGTGCTTCGCCTTGTTGTCGAGGCAGAGCTGAAGCCTCCCAGTCTCATCTCTCGCGCTGACGTTTTCATCGAATACGGCGCGATCCAAATCGGCAAGCGTACCTATATCTGCCCGCTTAAAAGCGTCTCCATCGCCACTGGAGCCGTGCATGAGGCGCATGGAGAAATCAACATGCTCAGCAGCGGCACTCGCCAGGATGTGGTGTCCAGCGTTATGCACACAGCCGCACCGCCCATCAATCGCAATCCCGCGCCGGGCACCTTTACCGGGCCTATTATTTCGGACAGCCAGGTGACATGGATTAACGATGTCGTTTTTGAGGACTATCATGTTTTCGCAAGTGAGATGCGCGTTGTCCCCGATGGAGGACTGGAATGAAAGCTTCTCGTATCCCTCTGCTGTGTCTTGTTTCTATGGTCTCTGCTCTCTCTGGGCAGAGCAATTCTCCGCAGGATCCAACGCTGAGCGTAACCAGCCGCGCGGTGCTCGTCGATGTGCTTGTAACGGACAGCAGCGGCAAGCCCATCTCAGGACTGAATCAAAACGCCTTTACTCTAACGGAAGACGGCAAGCCGCAGACCGTTACGTTTTTTGAGGAACACGCAGGCAAACCTCCAGCACCGGCGCAGATGCCGCAACTGCCGCCGAATGTCTTTTCGAACTTTTCGCCGTTTCCGCAACCGGATGTTGTGAATGTGCTCCTGCTCGACTCGCTCAACACAACCATGAACAGCCAGGGATGGGTGAACAAGCAGGCGCTGAAGTTTCTCAAGAGCGCCAGGCCTGGCCAGCGTATGGCCATCTTTACCATGGACCTCGGCCTGCACTTCATCCAGGGCTTCAATGACGATCCAACCGTACTCGCCGCTGCGCTTGAAAACAAGAAGAACAATCCCGTGCAGGCATCCGTCATGCTCAAGAGCCAGTCGGAGACAGTGGCGGAGCAGAGCCTCATCGGCCTGATGAACCAGGTTACGCCCAATGGTGATGGCACGGTGAGTCCGCAGGCATCGCCGCAGGCCATCGCTGCGCTGCAAACATTCATCACAGAAAACGACACATCCCGTTCCACGGACCGCATTTTTCTCAGCCTCTCGAACCTGCAGCGGCTTGCTGCTTTTCTCAACGGATTTCCGGGCAGGAAAAACATTCTCTGGTTTGCGGAAAAAGTTCCCACCATCTTTGCCGGTGGTACTTCGGCCCTGGGCAGTGTTGAGACAAGCATCTCGCCTGACCAGGCTGCGGCGGAGTTCGCTGCCGGAGTTGCTTCCACGGGCTCTGCGAATACAGGCAATCCCGCGCTGGAAAACGAAATTAAGAAGACGCTCGCCATGCTGGCTGCTGCGCGCGCAGCCATCTATCCCATTGATCCGCGTGGAGCGCAGAGTGCCCAGTTGTATGGTGCGGATACCGTATTGCCGGCCGGCATCGCCGCTTCGGGGCAGCTCATCGGGCCAGCGGGCGGAGCCTCTTCCGGCTCGAATGGCGGCGCGTATTTTACGAATTCCGTGACATCGGAGAACGTGGAGCGCAACAACGACCAGATCGCCGCGCAGATTGTTGCAGAGCAGTCTGGTGGTCACGCCTATGCCAACATCAACGGCCTTGCCGATGTAATTGCCAAGGTGTCGGATGAGAGCAATCACTTCTACACGCTCTCTTACCGTCCCACCAATGAGGAGATGAACGGGGTCTACCGCAGGATTGATGTAAAGGTGGCGGGCGGGCATTACCGGCTTTCTTATCGTCGCGGCTACTTTGCGGAGGAAGATGCGCTGCCTGGCTCGTCCCTTGAAACCGAACGCAAGGAGATTGCCGCGCTGGCCGCAAAGAATACCGGAGCGGTCGATCCGCTGCTGCCGTTCATGTCGCTGGGCATGCCGCTGAGCGAGCAGATTCTCTATAAGGTCCGCGTGAATCCGGTTGCGGCGGCGGACAATCAGCCGCAAGGCCAGGTTCAAGATAAGGACAAGAGCCGCTACAAGGTGGACTTCGCGCTGGATACCACGGACCTTGCGCTATTGCCAGAGGCGGACGGCGCACGCAAGGGTGTGTTGAATGTTTCGCTCATCCTCTATGACCGGTATGGAACCGTCGTCAGCCGGGAGGACCACCTGGTGCAGCTCAATTTCAAGCCGGAGCAGTACGAGGCGGTGAAGCAGGTGGGCGTGCAGTTGCATGCGCTACTGGCTGTGCCTAAGGGGAACTACTGGTTGCGGACGGGCATCTTTGACCGCGCTTCGCATCGTGTGGGGACGATGGAGATTCCGCTGGCAGCGGTGAAACCGGTGCAGACGGCGGCCAACTCGGCTGGTACTCCCTAAATAATCTGTTATTTAAGTCGATGGGCTACCATGGTTAGGTTATATGGCCACGGTTACTCCCATTACGGCAGGGGCCGCGCTGAGCGGGTATGTGCTTGTGCTCATTCAGTTTGACGTGTGTGAGGAGCTCAAGCTGGATGTGCTGCGGAAGGCCCTGCAGGAGGATGCCGGAACGCTGCGGAAGCCGAACCTGAAGCACTCGGCGCCAGCGTATGTGCGCTACCAGAGGCCGCCGGTTACGGGAAGGCTTGAGCCGCTGGTGCTGGAGTCTGGCGAGCGGCTCGAAGGCGAAATTAAGTACTACGACTACGGCGTGGTTTCGGTGCTCTACCAGCTTCCGTTCTCCGGGGACTGGGAGAGCTTGATACATCTTTCCAGCCGCTGGGTCTGGGATGTGGACTTTGCCTCGCGAGTTGAACCGATGATCCGGCAGAAGCTCGGGCGGGTTCCGGAGGCGATGGAAAACCCGTATTCCGAGTGGCTTAGCGAAGATTACTTCATCTTTCACGTCAAGGAGGCGTCGGGCTCGCCCACTACCTCGGAGATGACGGCGCGGAACGGGACCGAGATTGCGCAGATTGTCCGCGGCGACCGCGTGCAGCTGGCCGAGGTGGAGGTGCAGGAGGTTCTGCACTCGCAGATTTCGTACTATGCGCAGGATCTGGCGGTGATTGGCTGGAATGCGGCGTTTCTCTATGACTCGTCGGCGGGCGCGGAGACGGCGATTCAGTTGTTGGAGTATGCCAACTCGCAGTTGCTGGAGTTCCGGCATTACGACGAGCTGCTGACCGAGATCCTGGACGGCGTGTACGACCGGCTGGAGGAGAAGAATTCGCTCCTCAAGCGCTGGGGGATGGCGCGGAACGCCAACCGGCTCCACGCGGTGCTGTTGGAGGTAGCGGAGCTGACCGAGCATGCCGACAACGCCATCAAGTTCCTGAGCGATATGTTTGCGGCGCGGCTCTATAAGCTGGCTGCGTCGAAGGTCGGTGTGCCGGATTACCGCGACCTGGTGGAGCAGAAGCTCAAGACCGCCGAAGACCTCTATGACTTTATGGTGGACCAGTTCAACCAGAGCCGGGCATTCTTTTTGGAGGCGATGGTGGTGTTGATTCTGCTGATTGAGTTGTTCTATGCGTTCCGAGGGAAACTGATCTGACGGACAGTTCCGCGCGTTCGGCACAGTGGGGTGGATTCTTACGCTGTTTGTTTTGTGATGGTTGGAGACGATTGCACAGCGGCTGTGCAATCTCTTTATTTTTGATTTGTGCGACTGTGCGAAAGGCAGGGTGCAGGGTACGGTGGATTGTGCTGGTTGTTGGTTGCATTGCCTGATCCTTTCTTAGAGGTGAAATGCTTATGCGCAAAGCGATAATTTGAGACGAAAAGCGTACCTCAGGGGCTAAAGCCCCGACTCATTACTGCTGGGTAGGCCGGGGATCAATCCCCGGCCTACCCAATCACCGATGTTTGTGCGTCAGCGCCATAATGGCAGTGTAAAAACAGAACGGCCCGATTCCGGTGGAATCGGGCCGTTTCTCGTGCTTATTTTTAGTGTGGCATAAACGAGGGTAATTGACCGCAAAGTTTTTCCACAGAATTGCGATTTATTTCAGGCGGTTAGCTGTCTTTGCGGTAGAGCATGTCGCGGATGGTTTTGCGGCGCTCGGCGTTGAGCGCGGGGTCGGAGCTGGAGAGGCCGCCGGAGGCGGCATCGTCCTCTTCGGGCTCGCTGCAGGCGGGGCAGCGGTTGGCGAAGCCGGGCTTGTCGGGCCGCAGCTCAAATTCTTCTCCACAGGCTACACAGGTTCGGATGGGAAATGGCATAGCTCTTCTATTTTATCGAGACTCTTGGTGCAGGCAAGGGGGCTTCACGCGGTTGTCTGCGTGGAAAAAATCCGTTTTCATGACCTCGGAAAGTTCGTCTTGGGCGCACTTGATCTTCGGTGAATATTTGATCAGAATACGGGGCATTGGGATCGAACCATGTTGAGATCGAACCATGAGGAGAGAAACGAAGAGGAGGGAAGAGAATATGTCGGAAATTCAGAATGGACAATGCGGGCTCTGTACTCACTTCGGGGAAGGTCACGCGCCGAATCCGGTGCTGGTTACGATTCGCACCTCGCATGAGGCTCCGGAGAACTTCAAGGAAAGCTGCGGCCATCCTCAGCTTCTCCCCCTGCACTTGATGGTGACGCCGATCAGCGGGTGCAGCGGGTTCCAGGCCGTTGGAACGGCGTAACTGAAATTCATGGAAGGATTTCCCGACGGGCTGCTTATGCGGTCCGTGGGGAGTTCTGTATTTTCTCAGAGGGGTATTTCAGGCTTTGTGATGAGAACGGAGCGATGTATCTCGTGGCATCCGCTTCACGAGCAGCCGCATCGGAGTGGTGGATATGCGGTCGGAAGGGAGAAAGCTATGCCGGAACAGAAGACCATTGAGAGAGCGAAAAAGGATTTGCGGGAAGGGAAATCGGCGTCGACTGCGGCGGGTGAGTTTGTGAAGGAAGAGATTGAGCATGTGCGGGAAGGAAAGCACGGCGTGCGGTCTCCGCAGCAGGCGATTGCGATTGGATTGAGTGAGGCGCGGCGGGCGGGGATTCCGTTGAAACCTCCTACGCATGGCAAGACGAGTAACGAAACGAGAGAAAAGGCGGAGCACGATTATGAGCAGGGGCAGACCGCTCCGAAGATAGCTGCGGAAGGCTCGACGAAGCGGGGACGGGCGCGGTTGAAGGCGATGAAGAAGGAGCCGAAGAATACGGTGAGTCATGCGGCGTTGTCGAGGCAGGCAAGGAGTGCTGCGGGACGGCGTAGAGCTTCGGAAGCGAGGTAATAGGCCTAAGTTTTGTGGTGCATCAGATCACTGATTTTGGAACCTGAGGCACCTTACATTTGTAGGAGAACGGACAAACTTCAGACTTAGCCGTCTACCCATTAGCGCAGTTTTTTGATCTGTTTTTCGAGTTTCACTAACTGTGGAAGGATATTGTTCATAATGTTATCGCGTTCCGTTTTTGGATCGACTTGTTGGTGCGTTTTGAAACTTTGATGTGCAAATTGTCCACGCTTAAGGGAGAGTTGATTGCAAGCGGCAATAAGTTGCGCATCTATTGCAGAATGGCTTATGCCAAGTGGGAGGAATATTGTAAAAAGATGCTTTTCACGAATGCCATGGTTCTTGTCTAGATGGTCCAAGTAGTAGTTCATCGCTTTTCTGACTGTGTCTTGGGATGGGGGCTCTAAGGAATCCTTGATGGCATGGTGATAAACAAGTAGTCGCGATAAAATTGGAGTACAAACACCTGACTTTGTGAATCGCTCCTGCGCATTCATCGCAAGCTTTCTTGCGCGGTCTTCGAAATAGCTTTCGAGTTCGGCGTGCGCTAACAAAAGGAATGCTTTTGTTAGGTCGTTCTGACGTTGGCTGTATTTGCCGGTGAGGGAAAATGTATCCGGGAGGAAATGACCCTCGAGTTTTTTGATTCTTGTTCGGAGCCGCTGAAGCCTTTTTGGTGTCGGCATACATAGCCCCGATCAATTTTCGCCAATCGGCGGCAATGCGAGTTTGACTCCTAAAGCTTTACCTAAAGCTTGGCCCCATGCGGTAAATCTAATGCGTGTAGCTTCGATGCTTTTGGTCGTTGTTTCTATGCTTCGGCGGAATGATGCATTCTTGCTCAAACTTTCATAGGCTTTTTTGACTGCGGCCTTACTACTTAGTGCCAATTCTCTAATCTCTTCATACGCAAAGTAATAAACAACAATGTCAAAAATGGCTCTATTGAAGCGTCCTTCATATGCTTTGCCATCAAATTTTCGAAAGGCATCATTACCGAAAATCGCATAGGCTGCACGTATTGCATACTCCATTTCAGCAGCTGTTGCCCGAATTTCTTGTTCTTCAGTTGCCCATTTGGAATTAAGCTGCTTGCACTCAGTATCGAGGAAAGCTTTTAGATTTCCGCTGTAATTTGCGACGTCGTTATGAAAGGCAAAAAAACGAACAAAAAGCTCGACATCGCGCATCCGAAAATCAGGCTTCGAAATACCGAGGACTCTATGAATGCCGGCTGGATTTTGAGTGTACTCGGCAGCGAATCTAAGAAATGGGCCCGGATGTAGTGCTTGACGTAGTTCCTGAGGTGATAATGGTAGGCTCTCACTATTAAGACGATGGAAGATTAGATACAGAATTTCTTCTTTTTGCCAATTCTTGACCACAACTGTTCTTATTGGCTGGTTATCGAAAGCATTTCTATAGTTGCGAAGCTTGGAATCGTTTTGAATGTCTTCGTAAGTCAAACCATCTAGTTCATTACGCAATTGGAGATCGCTTAATATCAATGGGCTATCAGTTGCAATTCCTGCAAATTGCTGTAGGCTGAGAAGCCTCTGTTTGCCGTCAATAACGAGAAAGGCACCTTTTTCATCTTTCGCTTCCGCAAGTACAATTTGCGGAATTGGTAGACCGAGGACAATCGACTCAATGAAGCGGCTCTTTCTTTTTGAATTCCACGCGTCACGTCTTTGAAAAATTGGGTCGAGCTTAATATTTTCTCGGCGAAGTTGATCAATTAGGGTTGCCGCAGTCCAATCTGTGCCAAAGACTACTGCTTGTCCGAGAAGTGAAGGGTCGATGGTATTGAGGTCATCTTCCGACTCAATTGCATCTATAGTGTCGATTGTGTAGTCATCTAGATTGTCAAACAGAGGAACTGTTTCCAGTTTTCTATTGGACGTTCTGGTGCTCTTACGTCCTTTATTCTGACTGTTCTCTTGAGGTTTACTCATTGTTTTCATTGCCTTGGAGTGTACTACCTACTGAGCTTCGAGAGAACAGAATTATTGATATATATACTTTTTAAGGTCTTCTGGAAACTCTATTTAGGTGTGCTGATGGAGTCGGAGAGTTGAGAGACACGCTCGATGTAGTAGGTGTAGCACCAGTGTTCTAAATCTTTGGTGATGTATTAGGTAGCTCCCGAAGCGGCGTAAGTGGTGGCCATGCTGCTTATAAAAATACCTTAACTGGCAATGGTGCTCCGTCCAACGACACAAATTTCTGCGGGGCGCAGCAGGCTTTATCAAGGCGAAGCAGATCGGCCTGCATCTTTTTGTCGACGGTGAGTACTGCGAGTGCTGCGTCGAGAATTGCAGCGGCTGACGGGTTTTCCGGGCGCTGGATGCAGTAGTGCATCCATTTGCCGTCGCGGCGGGCGTTTACGATTCCGGCGTTGCGCAGGTAGGCGAGATGCCGCGAAATCTTGGGCTGACCCTGACCAAGAATCTCTACGAAATAACAGACGCAGACTTCGCGGCCTTGCATGAGGTTGAGGAGCCGTAGACGCGTGGGGTCGGCGAGCGCTGCGTAGAGGCGGACCGGGTCGAAGGGCTTGGGACGGCTCATGCAGAGATTATATACGCCTTGACAGATATGTTGAAGCAGGAATACATTCGCTTAAGCATATATGAGGAGACGCTAACGATGGATGCTCAGTCAGCGGTGCGGGAGAAGTACGGGTCGATTGCGCGGGATGTGGCAGAGAGCGGTGCGGCGGCGTGTTGTGCCCCGGAGATGCGGTGCTGCGATCCGATTACGAAGAACCTTTACAGCGGCGGGGAGCAGGGGATGCTGCCGGAGAAGGCTGTGCTGGCTTCGCTGGGATGCGGGAATCCGACGGCGCTGATTGAGTTGAAGCCGGGGCAGGTGGTGCTGGATCTTGGTTCGGGCGGTGGGATTGATGTGCTGCTTTCTGCGCAGAGGGTTGGGCCGACGGGCAAAGCGTATGGGCTCGACATGACGGACGAGATGCTGGCGCTGGCGCGAGAGAATCAGCGGCAGGCCGGGGCCGAGAATGTGGAGTTTTTGAAGGGAGAGATTGAGAATATTCCGCTGCCGGAGAACTCGGTGGATGTGATTATTTCGAACTGCGTGATCAATCTCTCTTCGAATAAGGACCGCGTGCTGCGGGAGGCTTTTCGCGTGTTGAGGCCGGGCGGGCGGTTTGCTGTTTCGGACGTGGTGGTGCGCGGCGAGGTTCCAGATGCGGTGAGGCAGAGCATGCTGCTTTGGGTGGGCTGCATTGCGGGGGCGCTGGAAGAGAACGAGTATCGCGAGAAGCTGCGGGCGGCGGGCTTTGCGGATGTGGATGTGGAGCCGACGCGTGTGTATGACATTGAAGATGCGCGATGGTTTTTGACAAAGTCAGGCGTGAATGTGGATGCGATTGCGCCGCAGGTGGAAGGGAAGTTTATCAGCGCGTTTGTGCGGGCGACGAAACCGCAGCAGAAGTGCTGCGGACCGGATTGCTGTGGGACTGTGACGGAAAAAGTGGAAGGACAAGTTGCATGAGTACGCATTCCAACGTGTTGTTTCTTTGCACGGGAAACTCCGCGCGATCGATTATGGCGGAGGCGATTTTGAATCACAAGGCTAAGGGGCGATTTACTGCGTATAGCGCGGGGAGTCATCCTTCAGGCGCGCCGCGTCCGGAGGCGCTGCGGCAGCTTGAGGAGTCGGGGATTTCTACGGAGGGATTGCGCAGCAAGTCGTGGGATGAGTTTGGTGTGCAGGGCGCGCCGGAGATGCACTTTGTGTTTACGGTTTGCGATAACGCGGCGAAGGAGGTTTGCCCGATATGGCCGGGGCATCCGATGACGGCGCATTGGGGTGTTGCTGATCCGGCAGAGGCGAAGGGGACACCGGAAGAGATTGCGCGCGCGTACCAGAATGCGTTTTCGGTTCTTGATCGCAGGATTGGGTTGTTTCTCTCGTTGGCGGCGCTGGAAGACATGGCGATTCAAAGCGAGATTGAGAGGATTGGGAGCGAGTGAACGTAAGTCTGGCGCGATGTGCTGCCGCTGAGTTTGTGGGAACTGCGTTTCTGTTGGCAGCGGTGGTGGGTTCGGGAATTATGGGAGAGCGGCTGGCGGGAGGTAATGTTGCGATTGCTCTGCTGACGAATGCGATTGCGACGGGCGCGGCGCTCGTTGCGCTGATTCTTGCGCTTGGGCCTGTGTCCGGCGCGCAGATGAATCCGGTTGTGACGCTGTGGGATGCGTGGCGGGGCGGCATGAGGCGAGGTGCGGCTGCGGTTTATGTTGCTGCGCAGTTGGCGGGCGCGTTTGTGGGTGTTGCGGTGGCGCATCTCATGTTTGGGCTGGCGGTGTTTTCGGCTTCGACGCATGTGCGGAGCGGGGCGGCGCAGATGTTCAGCGAGGCGGTGGCGACTTTCGGGTTATTGATGGTGATCTGGGGATGTACGCGGAGCAGGCCTGCGGCGATTCCGTTTGCTGTGGGGGCTTATATTACCGGGGCTTACTGGTTTACTTCTTCGACTTCGTTTGCAAATCCGGCGGTGACGCTGGCACGGTGTGTGAGCAATACGTTTGCGGGGATTCGGCCGGTGGATACGGTTGGATTTGTGGCTGCGCAACTGGTGGGGGCTTTGGCTGCTTGCTGCGTGTTTCCGTGGTTGATGCGGAAGGATGAGGCTTAGTGGTTATTTTGGTGCGTCGAGGGAGCCGGTGAGTTGGGAGACGCGCTCGATGTGGTGGGTGCGGCACCAGTGCTCTAAGCCCTTGGCGATGCGCTCGGTGGCGCGTGGGTCGGCGTAGCTGGCGGTGCCTACCTGGACGGCTGTGGCTCCGGCTAGCATGAACTCGACTGCATCTTCCGGGGTCATGATGCCGCCCATTCCTATGACTGGAATGTTTACCGCTCTTGCGGTTTCGTAGACCATTCGTACGGCGATGGGCTTGATGGCCGGGCCGCTGAGGCCGCCGGTGGTGTTGGTCAGGCGGGGCTTGCGGGTTTCTATGTCGATGGAGAGCGCGAGGAAGGTGTTGACCATGCTGACGGCGTCGGCGCCGGTGTTCTCGCTGATTTTGGCCATTTGCGCGATGTTGGTTACGTTGGGTGAGAGTTTGACGATGAGCGGACGGGTGGTCGCGCTTCGCGCTGACGAGACGAGGTATTCGAGCGAGCCGGGGTCGGCGCCGAAGGTCATGCCGCCGGCGTGGACGTTGGGGCAGGAGACGTTGAGCTCGTAGGCGGCGATGTTGGGAGCGTCGTTGAGTTTGTGGATGACGTTGAGGTACTCGCCGACGGTATAGCCGAAGACGTTGACGAAGACTTTGCACTGTGGGTAGCGGGCGAGGGCGGAAAGCTTTTCGGCGATGAAGGCGTCTACGCCGACGTTCTGCAGGCCGATGGCGTTCATCATGCCGGCGGCCGTTTGCAGGATGCGAGGCGAGGCATGGCCCTGTATGGGCTCCGCAGAAATGCCCTTGGTTACGAAGCCGCCCAGCTTTTCGAGCGAGACGATCTCTTCGAATTCAATGCCGTAACCGAAGGTGCCGCTGGCGGCGATGACTGGATTGGCTAGCTCGATGTTGGCTAGCGTTACGTGCATGTCTGGCTTCATAAGAACAGGGTACAGGGTACGGGGTACCGGGTACAGTTAGCTGCTTTTGTGCTTAAAATCTGCCGCATGTGTGTGGCAAAGTCGGTTTGAAGGCAAGCATTCTGCACGAGCACCGAGAAACTGTACCCTGCACCCGCTCTTCAGTTTACTGGCTTGATGGCTTCGGTGAGCACGCGGCCTACGGCGGCGGAGGGGCGGTTGACTCCGGCAAGTGAGGCGAAGGTTACGGCGAAGTCTACGGGAGCTACCAGGTTGTGGTATTCGCCGGGCTGGAAGGGCGCGCCGTAGAAGGCCAGCGGGACGTGGCGATCGTACGAGTAAGGCGAGAAGTGCGTGGTTCCGGCGCGGGGGCTGGTGCCTTCCATCTGGTAGGCGCCGACGATCATCATGACGAACCAGTTGCCGTGGTAGGCGTAGGAGTGCGAGAGAAGCTCGCCTAGCTGGTTGCTTTGCGGGTATTGGCCTGTGGCTAGCTGGAGGCGGGTGTAGGTGCCGGACAAAGTTGGCGTGGGGGCGAGGCGGTGCTGGGAGGGGTAGGTGGTCTCGTCGGGCCTAGGGGGGAGCGAGGCTACGGCGTCGGGGAGCAGGGCGGCGACTTCGTCTTCCGCGGCCTGCTCGGAGATGTGGGCTTTTTCGAAGGCGTGCTTGTTGAGAATGACGTAGGGCAGCTCGGGGCCGGGCATGAGGTATTCGGCCTTGCCGTGGCTGGCGCTGAGCTTGTCGTTGAGATATGCGTAGACCTTGGCCATGTCTACGGTGGTGGCGTTGATACCGAGGTCTGCGGCTTCACCGGGAACGGGGGCTACGCCGTGGTCGGCACTGAGGGCGATCCAAGTGTTGTTGAGGCCGACGGTTTTGTCGAGCCAGGTGAAAAAGCTGTCCAGGTCGCGGTCGAGAGAAAGGACCATCTGCTTCTGGAATTCGGAGTCAGGGCCGAACTGGTGGCCCTGGATATCGTTGGGAGAGAGGGAGACGGAGATCATGTCCGTTACGCCGGATTGGCCGAGCTTTTCGCCGGTGATCAGGGCTTTGGCGAAGTCGAGCTCATAAGCGTTGGCGGCGGGGGTGCGGCCTACTAGTTCGTAGAACTGCGTGGTGCCTTCGACTTGCGCTTCGCGCTCGGCCTGGGCACGGCGGCCGGAGGCGTTGAACTGGGTGGCCCAGGTGGGCAGGTGCTCCATGTAGTAAGTGGAGGTGGTGAACTGGCCGCTGGCCTGGTCGATCCAGAAGGCTCCGTTGGCGGACTGGCCGACGGGGAGGATGGCGGCGCGGTCTTTGAGCGAGACGCCGAAGACTTTGGATTTGCCTTGCGTGGCGAGGCGGAGCTCGTCGCCCAGCGTGGTGGCGCGGAGGTTGCGCGGGCTGGAGCCGATAAGGAATTTCGCGGCTGTGGGCAGTGCGCCGGGGGCGTTGGCGGGAATGGACGAGGCCGGGAGATCGACGAGTTGGTAACGTTCGTCTTCTACGGAGCTGACTTTGTGCTCGTCAGAGCGGCTGGCGTCCCACCACTCGTTGGACTCGATGCCGTGGCCGTCGGTGTAGGCTCCGGTGCCGATGGTGGAGTGGCCGGGAGCGGTCTTGGTGTTGGCGTAGTCGTAGTAGCAGTCAGTGAACCATGCGCCGTCTTTCATGAAGAGGTTGAAGCCGCGGCCTTTGAAGTCGGTGCGCCAACGGTTGAGGTAGTCGCCGCGGAACTGGTCGATGACGATGAGGACGATGAGCTTTGGCTTGCCGACGTAAGCCTGAGCGCGGGTAGTAATGGGTGCGGAAATGATGAGGACCAGGGCAAGGCTTGCGCTTAGGAGCGAGCGGAGCAGTTTGCGGGACATATCCCAATGATAACGGATGGGTTGTTGCAGATTGTTATAGGAAAAAGAAACGCCTCTCCGTTGAGGAGAGGCGTTTTTCTGTGGAGTGAGTCTGGTTACGCAGTGACGGGCTCTTGCGCGGCTACCTTGACGGGGGTGAGCCAGCCGAAGCGGTCGGGCTTGAGGCCGTTGGCGATGCCGAAGAACTCGTCGGCAAGCTTGCGGGTGATTTCGCCGGGCTCGCCGTTGCCGATGACGATGCGGTCAATCGAGCGGATGGGTGAGACTTCCGCGGCTGTGCCGGTGAAGAAGACTTCGTCGGCGATGTAGAGAAGCTCGCGCGGGATGGACTGCTCGGTGACGGTGAGGCCGATGTGGCGGGCCAGCGTCAGGATGGAGTCGCGGGTGATGCCGCTGAGAGCCGAGTTCGCAAGCGGCGGCGTGTAGATGACGCCGTTACGGATGACGAAGATGTTTTCGCCGCTGCCCTCGGAGACAAGGCCGTTGACGTCGAGGCCGATGCCTTCCGCGTAGCCGTTGGCTTCAGCTTCCATGCGGATGAGCTGCGAGTTCATGTAGTTGGCGCCGGCCTTGGCGAGTGCGGGCATGGTGTTGGGCGCGAGGCGGTTCCAGCTGGAGACGCAGACGTCTGCTCCGCCGTGGCCGGGCATGTATTTGCCCCATGGGAAGTTGGCGACGTAGACATCGATGGGCGAGCCCTTGGGGTTGACGCCGATTTCGCCGTAGCCGCGGATGACGATGGGACGGATGTAGCAGGGGGCTACGCCGTTGGCCTCAATGGTATCGACGACGGCTGCGCAAAGCTCATCGAGCGAGTAGGGGATATCCATGCGGTAGATCTTGGCGGAGTCGATAAGTCGCTGCATGTGCTCGGGCAGGCGGAAGACCGCTGCACCGGAGGGCTGCGAGTAGGCACGGATGCCTTCGAAGACGCTGGAGCCGTAGTGCACGACGTGGCTCATGACGTGGATGGTGGCCTGCTCCCAAGGAATGAGCTTGCCGTTGTGCCAGATGTTTTTTGTGGTTTGAATGGGCATGGAGAAGTTCTGCTCCTTCTTTCGCGAACAGGCCCGGGAATGACACGGGGATGCGCGGATACTCAAGATTAACGTGGTTGGGGCAGAGATGTCATCCGGTCCTCACGGTGGAGGACTGCGCGAGCCTGGCTCAATTCCCGGTTCCGGAAACTGCTCAGTGGTAGGGAGTGGCGGGCGGCTGCTCGGGGTCGAGGGGTGGGAAAACGCTGACGGTTGCACCGCAGTCGGCATGGCCGCAGGAGCACATGAGCTCGACTTTCTGGGCGATGCCTTCGCAGTGGGCGCTGCAGTACTTGGTCTTTTCAGGAACCAGGCAGGTGCAGGCTGCGTTTCCACATTTCTTGGGACCGGCTACGGTTGCCATGGAGAAACCTCCTTTTGGGAGACACGCGGGAGATGCACTTGGCACGGCGGCGGGTTGTCTGGCAGCTACGGCGCGAGGCTCTATGCGGGTTGATGGTGGGCCTGTTGTGGGGTGGCTGTCAAGGAGTTCACGGCTAAAATACAAGGAAATTCATGGTTGGAGAGGGTGCAGAAAGTTGGGTTCGGTGGAGAAGGCGCAACGTGGTTCGCGACTAAAGGGATTAAGTAAAAAGGATGGGTTTTTGCGGCACCCTTTTGACGATGAGTTTGGGGTGCGGACGAGCGGGCTGGTTGTTGGGCCGCATTTGAAGACAGGCAGTGTGCAGGACAGGCATACGACGGCTTATTACGGGATTGCGCCTTCGGTCTTTCATGCGCTGGTGAAACGGTGGAGGCGGATTGGGCCTGGCTTTGCGCTGGAAGAGACTACGTTTGTGGACATTGGCGCGGGGATGGGGCGGGCTTTGCTGTTAGCTAGCGAGATGCCGTTTCGTTCTGTGGTTGGTGTGGAGATGCATCCGGCGCTGGCGCGGATTGCGCGAAAGAACGTCGCGGTTTGGAAGAAGGCGGGGCGGGTTCGGTGTGGTTCGGTTCGCGTGGTGGAAGGAGATGCGGGGGAGTTCAAGTTTCCCAAGGGGCCTTGCGTGGCGTTTCTCTTCAATCCGTTTGGCGCGGTGGGGATGCGGAGGTTTTTACGGCATCTTCGCGAGAGTTTTGCAGAGCGTGCGGGGCAGTTGGATTTGCTCTATGTGAATAATGAGCAGGAGCATGTGCTGCAGACGCAGCGCGGGTTTGTCTGCTTCTTTCAGCAGCCGGTGTATCGGTCGAAGAAAGATGCGAAGGCGGATTATGCGATTATGGCCAATCAGCCGGATGGGGAGTATGCGTCGGCGGATCATGAGGATTGCTCCATCTGGAGATGGCAGGGGAAAACAGGGACTAAGGGGCTAGGGGACTGAGGGACGAAGAATTATGCAAAGCATCCAGCCAATGTTGAAACCTCCGCTATCCTGCTTGCATGAATATGTTTGATCTTCTTCACGAGACTGCTGCCGCGGATACTGACCTTTTAAGACGGAATGATGCAATGGGTGACATATTCAGTATTCCACGAGAGGTGGATTTTGATTTTGTAAGCCCCACGCACGAACAAGCGAAAGACTTTGCGGAGTATGTGAACGGAAAGAGCTACGGCAGGGCCGAGGTTCATGATTTGCAGGACGGTACATTTCGTATTGCTGTGTTCATCCACATGCCAATCACACAGTATGTAATCCTCGGTGTTTCTGGCTTCATGCTTTGCTTGAGCAGGCTGTTTCAGCTTGACTATAAAGGCTGGGGTTCCGTGATACAGAAGCCGGAATCGAACAAAGAAAGCTGATTTTCCGGACGACAAATCTTTGAGAATGCGAGAGCCGCCACATGGAACCACATCTGATTCTTGGCATTGGTGAGCTGCTTTGGGATGTGCTTCCCGAAGGAGCGCGGCTTGGCGGCGCGCCTGCGAATTTTGCGGTGATGGCGGGGCGGCTGGGGAATCATGCGGCGATGTTGAGCCGTGTGGGGCGCGATGCGTTGGGGCGGGAGGCTGTGGAGATGCTGAATGGCTTTCCCATCGATACGGAATATTTACAGATTGATTCGCAGCATGAGACAGGACGCGTAACGGTTGCGCTGAAAGACGGGCAGCCGGAGTATACGATTCATCAGCCGGCGGCTTGGGACTTTTTATACCTTTCGGACGAGTGGGTTGCTTTAGCAAAGAGAGCGGACGCGGTTTGCTTTCAGTCGCTGTCGCAGCGGAGCAGGCAGGCTCGCATGACGGTGCAGGAGCTGGTGGCGGAGACGCGGGAAGATTGCGTGCGTGTGTTTGATGTGAATCTGCGGCCGCCGTTTTATACGAGTGAGGTGATTGAGGAGTCGCTGGAGCTGGCTTCGGTTTTCAAGATGAATGATGCGGAGGTTCCGCTGGTGCTGAGTCTTTTGGGATTGGACGTGCCGGGGCTTTCTCACGCAGATGGATTGCAGCGAGCGGCGGAGCAGGTGTTGAAGGAGTTTCCTGAGCTGCGGCTGGTGGCGATTACTCGCGGCGGCAATGGGAGCTTGCTTGTTTCGCGGGATGAGGTGAATGAGCATCCGGGCGTGCCGGTGAAGGTGGCCGATACGATTGGCGCGGGCGATGCGTTTACGGCTGCGATGACGCACTACTTGCTGCGTGGGGCGAGTTTGGCTGTATTGAATGAGGCGGGGAATCGGTGGGGGAGCTGGGTGGCCTCGCAGAGTGGCGCGATGCCGGAGTTGACGGATGCGGTGCGGGATGGAATTACGCGGGAAATCGAGGGGTTAGAGTAGAAGCATTGTGATAGTCAATATTGCACGCAGGGCACATGACCACAACTGGGAGCTTGACCCGATTACGCGGTCGCTTCTTGATACGGACTTTTACAAGCTGCTGATGTTGCAGTTTATCTGGAAGCGCTTTCCTAAGACGAAGGCTTCGTTTGCGCTGCAGAATCGCACGACTTCTGTGCGGCTCGGCGAGATTATTGTGCTCGATGAGTTGCGTGAGCAGTTGGAGCATGCGCGGAAGCTGCGGTTTCATAAGTCGGAGCTGATCTGGCTGGCGGGCAATACGTTTTATGGCAAGCGCGGCATGTTTGAGCCGGAGTTTCTGGAATGGCTGGATAAGGATTTCCGGCTCTCGGACTTTGAGCTGGGCGTGCAGGATGGGCAGATTTCGCTGCGCTTTGACGGGCTTTGGGCGGAGACGACGCTGTGGGAGATTTATGCGCTGGCGGCGATTGATGAGCTGAAGACGCGGGCGGCGTTGAAGAAACTGAGCGAGTTTGAGCTCGACATTTTGTATGCGCGAGCGAAGACGAAGCTGTGGGAGAAGATGGAGCGGTTGCGCGGTGTGCCGGGTTTGAGTGTGAGTGATTTTGGAACGCGGCGGCGGCATAGTTTTCTGTGGCATGAGTATGTGGTGAAGGCGATGAGCGATGTGCTGGGTGCGAGCTTCAGCGGCAGCTCAAATACTTACCTTGCGTACAAACACGACCTGGAAGCGATTGGCACAAACGCGCATGAGCTTCCGATGGCGCTGGCTGCTTTGTCTGACAGTGATGATGAGTTGAAGACGGCGCAGTACCGGCTGCTGGAACTTTGGCAGCAGACATATCACAGGGAGCTGCTGATCCTGTTGCCGGATACGTTTGGGACGACGCAGTTTTTACGTGACGCTCCGGATTGGGTGGCGGACTGGACTGGGCAGCGCATGGACAGCAAGGATCCGTTTGTTGCGGGCGATGAGTACATTGCGTGGCTGGAAGGGCGTGGACGCGATCCGAAAAAGAAGAGGTTGTTTGCTTCGGATGCGTTAGACGTGAACAGCATTCTTTCTTTGCATGCTTACTTTGCCGGAAAAATTTTGCAGGGCAGGCCGGAGGATTTTCACTCGGCGGCAGATTTTCTGGATGCGAAGCTGTGGGCGCCGGAGCGGCGGATTCGCTTTAGTGCAGGATGGGGCACGCTGCTGACGAATGATTTTCGGAATTGCAATCCGACGGGCGAGGATGGGTTTAATCCCATCAGCCTGGTTTGCAAGCTGGTGGAAGTGGATGGACGGCCTGCGGTGAAGCTCTCTGACAATTACCAGAAGGCGATGGGGGCTCCGGAAGAAGTGGAGCGCTATCGGCGGGTATTTGGTGCGGAAGGTATTGCGGACGCGCCTGTGGTGGCGTGAAAAAACAGGGAATAGGGAGTAGAAAGACAACGGCCGCGAATCTTATTGATTTGCGGCTTTGGTTTTTTGCTGTCCACTGTTTGCTGCTATCTGTGCACTGCGCTTCACTGTTGCGGTGTTGCAGGGGCTGCTGGGACTGATGGCGCGGCTGGTTGTGCCGGTGGCGTGGGGCGGTTCTTGGCGCGGAGATAGGCGATAAGCTGCGAGATCTCTTCATCGGAGAGGGACTCGCGGAAGGGCGGCATCTTCTGGCCGCCGTCGAGGATTTGATTGCTGATTTTTTCGTTGGTCCATGGCTTCTGCTTGCGGATTTCCGCGAGGGCAGGGGCTTTTTTTGTGCCTTCCAGATTGGCTCCGTGGCAGAAGCCGCAGCCTTTGTTGCGGTAGAGGATGGCGCCGGCTTGTTCGGCTGTTTTGGTATCAGAGGCCTGGGCTGCTGCAGTGGTTACAAGGGCAGAGAGAAGGATTGCGAGTACCGATGATTTCACGGAGGTATTTTCTCATGCAGGGGATTAGGGGTGTCTCCAACTTTGGGTGGAAAGAGCTGATATGGCGCGAATGCATAAAGCCGTAAAAGCATGCCTCAGGGCTTAAAGGCCCGGCTAATTTTGCTGTGCTTATTGCCGGGGATAAATCCCCGGCCTACCAAAATCGCAACCGTTGTGAGTCAACGCCATATTTGCGGGTGGAAAGAAAAGAAGGCCGCATCCGATGAGAGGGATGCGGCCCAGGAGAGAGAAACGGCTTTGGTTAGCGGCGCGGTGAGAAGCCGAAGGTAACTGTCACTGCGAAGCTGCGGCCGGCCATGATGCTGGGCTGGTCTGCGCCGCTGGGGGTGGTGGTTGCGTTGAACTGGTCAACGCAGGCTGCGGGTTTGGCAGCGGTGCCGCAGGTGCCGGGGATGTTGCCGATCGGAACTGCGGAGGTGCCGTAGGAGATGGTCTGTACGTTATGCGCGTCGAGCAGGTTGGTTCCGCTTAGACGGATCTTTGTCTGGTCGAAGATGGAGTGGTTGCGGATGGTGTAGTTGAAGTAGCCGTTGACGGTGTCGAAGGAGGGGACGATGCCCTGGTTGTGGTACTGGCCGTTGTCCATGCGCTCCTGGCCGATACGCTTGTTGAAGAAGCCTGCGTCGAAGCCGTAGTGGCTATAGGTCAGGCCCTGGGTTTCGGTATCGGTAGGTGTCTGCTGGACCCAGAGGCGGTTAGGCGCCTGCTGATAGACGGGTGAATACGGATAGTTGGAAACGTTGGCGTTCAGCGAGCCGGTGTAGTAAGCGGTGCCGAGGGTGCCGTTGAGGTAAGCAGTGAGTCCGGGCGCGAGAACGAGGGTCGATTCGAACTCGATGCCTTGCGCGATCGAGCTCGGCGTGAGGTAGTAGATCTGATCGCCGTAGTCGGGATCGGTGGTTACGTTGTCCGTGGCGACCGAGTATCCGCTCTGGAAACGAACGCGGTAGTAGTCGGCGTCAAAGGTGAACTGCGACGCTTTGAGCACGGTGCCGAGCTGGTAAGCAGTGGACTTCTGCTGCTTGGGGTTGGTGACGATCTGCGAGATGGCGGTGTTGGCCGAGGCAGCGGTCTGGTTATAGTCGTAGACGCTGGAGGGCGGCACGACGGATCCGGTAGAGATCTGGCCGTAGATGGACCAGTTGGGCTCGATGCGGTAGTTGGCGTCGATGGACGGCAGCCACGCGGTGAAGTTGCCGGTGTTGGTAACGGTCGCGCTGCAGGCGTCCACTGCGTTGGGGCAGGTGAGCGGGCCTACAGTTGAGCCGTCGTCGGCGTGGTGGAGGATGTTGAAGGTGTACTCGGCGAGCTTGACGCCGGGGGTGATGTTGAACTTCGGCGTTACGTGGTACTCGTACTCAGCATAGGGCTGGTAGGAGTTGGTCCAGAAGGTTTCGTTGAACTTAGGCAATGCCTGGTCGGCCCAGTTGTTGAGCGGGTCAGAGGGGTACTGGTGGCGGTTGGTGCGTGCCCACTCATACCACATGCCCGCACGGAGAACGCCGAAGCGCGAGGTCTGCGAAACCTGGGCGACTTCGCCGTACTTGCGGTAGCTGTTGTACTTGTCGATACCGCAAGGCAGGGCCGCTACGCTTTTCTTGACAACCTGCACGTCGCAGGGCGCTACAGCAACGCCGAGGTAGTAGGCAGTGGCCTTGGAGCCGGTACCGGAGACGACAGTGCCGGGGAGCAGGCCAGGATCTGCGACGAGCTGCGCCTGCGTGAAGTGGGTGATTGGAGTGGCGTTCGAGTAGAGTTCGCCGTTGTCGTAGTTGTAGGTGTAGGGCTTGATGTCGATATACCAGCCGTGGCCGAGCTCGCTCTTGATGCCGATGTACTCAAAGTCGGTGGGAACGCGATAGGAGTTGTACTGGTAGTTGAACCAGCTTGCCGAGTCAGAGTTATCCGTGAGGAGGAACTTGAGGCCCGCGCCGGTGTGCGGCAGAAGGCCGCTGGGAGTGTATGCGCTGGAGCAGTTGTAGGTGCCGTTCTTGCTGCCGTAGAGCATGCAGTTTGTGGAGCTGATGTTCGGGCCATTCGAGTAGAGGTGAATGACGCCGCTGAAGCCCGTGAGCACGGTGCGCGGCGAGAAGGTGTACTGGTAGAGCAGCGAACCGGCGTCACGCTCGTTGTAGTTGAAGGACTGGTAGCCGTCCGAAGTCATACGGTGCACGTCGACGAAGAGGTTCGACTTCTTGTCGCCGCCGAAGAGACCGAAGTTGCCGGAGTTGAAGGCAACGTCATAGAGCTTCGTGTTCCAGGTACCGTAAGAGGCTGTGCCGCGGATGTTCAGGTCATTGGTGAGCGGCTTGGAGAACTGGTGCATGGAGCCGCCGAAGGGCGTGGGCCCGATGGTGGCAGCAGTGCCGGGGCTGCGGTCGAAGTCGACACCACCAATCCACTGCGAGGGGAAGAAGGCCCAGGAGTGGTGGGTGGGAGTGTTGGTGTCGTAGTAGGGAATGCCGTCGAAGTCGATGTTGTAGAGGCCGTCGGCGAAGGCGCGGAAGTAGGTCTTGCTCTGGCCGAGGCCTACGCCGTTGGAGCTGGTGGTGAAGGCGCCGGGAACGATCTGGACGATTTCACCGAAGTCGGCGATAGGCGAGGTGTAGTTGGTGATGTAGTTGTTGGAGACGATGGACTGCGGCGAGCGCTCATCGAGAAATCCACCGGAAGGCGCGGCTTCGGCGGCGATGGAGTCCACGCCGGCGTTGACTTCAATTTGCTGCATGACGGAGTTGACGCCGAGGGCGACGCTGACCTGGATGGTTTCTCCGGCGGTTACGACGATGGCGCTCTTTGAGGCAGCGGAGAAGCCGGTGGCGCTGGCATCGACGTTATACGTGCCGGCGGGCAGGCCGGTGACCTGATAGGCGCCGCTTGCATCCGAATGCGCGCTCTGTGCTACGCCGGTGCGGCTGTTGGTAACGGTGACGTTCGCATTGGGAACGGCCTTACCCTGCGCGTCGGTAATGACGCCGTTGATAGTGGCTCCCGTGTTCTGTGCGTGAAGCACAAATGCGGGAAGAAGGAAGGTGATGAGGGCAAAAATGAAAAGTTTTAGTCCCTTCCTTGCGATTGCTTGTTTCACTGCAGCCTCCTGAAAAAGGTGGGTTTCATAACGTTATTTCTTGACTGAAGGAATAAATTGTGTGGACATCCCATTGCTTATCCCTTCGAGTGGCTGCGCTCTCGCACAGCGCTTGAGCCCATGTAAGAGTCCTCGCAAGCGCAGAAATATCCCCCGCGCGCATGACGTGCTCCTGGCCACATTGGCTCTGTAATGTCTGAAACTTAGCGAGACACGATGAATATCTGGTTACAAGGAGTTCCGCGCGTGATGGGGCAGAGTTGGCGCAAGACGCGGATCAGCAGACACCAATCCATGGAATTCCACGAGTGCGCATGTTTTGTGCGGGTTATACGCGATATTGCCGTCGCCTTTGCTGCGCTGGCATGCGAACGAGGCGGCCGCGGAGACACCTTGCAACATGAATAAATGTAAGATTTTCTTCAGAAGTGCTTAAGGTTTTTGTGGGCGACGTTCTTTACAGCAGAGCGGCGCTCAACTCTTGCTCTTCATACTGCTGTAATGTGAGCGGGAATACTACTGTGAACGATGATCCTTGCCCCGGTACGCTGTCCAGCGTAACCCTGGCACGATGGGCGTCGACGATCCAGCGGGCAATCGAAAGGCCCAGGCCATAGCCAACCTGGGTTTTCCTTTCCCTCAGGTCCGCCTGGTAGAAGCGCTCAAAGATCTGCTGCTGTATGCCCGGTGCGATGCCCACTCCCGTGTCGCGGACGACTACGCCGGCCTCATTTTCATTGGCAAAGACTTTGGCGTGGATTTCTCCATCTTCCGGCGTGTACTTGATCGCGTTATCCAGCAGAATACCTAGAAGCCGATGGATCAGCAGCTCGTTTCCTTCGATATAGACCGGCTTTTGGGGCAAGTCCCAATCGAGCATGACTCCATTGGATTCCGCGAGATCTTCGACACGCCGGCATCCATCGACAACAAGAGTACAAAGGTCGATGCGCTGGAATGTTACTTCATGGATAAAGTTCTTGCTTTGCACGAGCGACAGAAGCGCATCGAGCAGAGTGGCTCCCATCAGGCACTCGCTTACGATGCGGCTCAGATCATCGCGATACTCTTCCTCCGAATGGCTGCGCTTGAGCGCGAGCTGCGCGGTGGCGAGGATTACGGTAATTGAGGTGCGAAGGTCGTGGGAGACATCAGCGGAGAACTGGCTGAGGCGTGAGACGGCCGATTCCAGACGGTCCAGCAATTGATTCCAGGCTTCGGCGAGCTGGCGTACCTCGTCGCGGGCAGGCGGAACCGGTACGCGCGCCGACAGGTTGCCGATTCCGATCTCCAGAGCTGCTTTTGTCAGGCGATCGACGGGAGACATTGCGCGCCGGCTCAGGAAATATCCGCAAAACGAAGAGAGAATCAGCAGGCCGGGAAGAAGAAATAGCAGCGCATTCCTGTCGATGCGAAGAATGTCCATCTCCTGTTCGAGGGAGCTGCCCTCGTAGAGACGCACCTCCGTTCCCTCAAACTCGATGAGATGGCACATCACCATGGTAGGCATGCCGTCGAGTTTCAGAACCTGAAAACGCGAACGGCGGCAGCCGGAAGAATCCGAGAAGGACCAGTTCATGTTCTGCTTGCCGACTGGGAAGATAGGCGTTCCATCCTGTCTGCGGAGCTGAAAGAGATTGCCTTCATGCGTAATCAGCGCATAATTCTGCAACTGCGTTTCAATGGGTTCGGTGACATGCTGTGTGCGATTGTCCGCAAGCAGGCGGAGCAACCGTTCCTCGCGGCCCACAAGGTGAATCTTTTTTTCCTGAAGCAGGGCGAAGTACAGCACGGCATAGGAGATGATGCCGAACAGCACCATGCCGGCGAATGCCACCAGCAGATACCAGAGGGTGAGTTTGGCGCGGATGGAAAGCGGATGCATCACTCGTTCACAAAGATATAGCCGGTGCCGTGGACCGTGCGGATCAGGGGGCGGCTCGCTTCATCGTCTTTCAGCTTGGTGCGCAGGCTGTGAATATAGACGTCGAGAGTGTTGGCCTTTACCTTGTACGCGTTTCCCCAACCTGCTTCGATCAGCTCTTCGCGCGGGGTGACCAGGCCGCAGCGGCGCATCATGACTTCGAGCAGAGCTGTCTGCTTTTGTGTCAGCGCGATTGTTTGTCCGTCACGCACGGCAATGCGCTGGGTGCAGTTCAGCATAATGCCAGAGGCCTGCAGAACAGGCGGCGCGGCATTTTTCGCGCGGCGGGTGATGGCGCGAACTCGCGCCAGAAGAATTTCGAGCAGGAACGGCTTGACCAGGTAATCATCGGCGCCGAGATCGAATGCCTCCAGCATCTTCGGGACGGAATCGACCGCTGTCAGCATCAGAATCGGCGTTGTGCAGCGCTGAGAGCGCACTTTTTCCAGCACGGACAGGCCGGACATACCGGGAAGAAGGATGTCAAGCAGCGCGACATCGAAGTTGTTGCCGAGCATCATCTCGGCACCCTCGGTTCCACTGTGGGAGATTGATACTCTATGGCCGTCTTCCCGCAGGCCCCGATCCATCAGCGATGCAATACGCTTGTCGTCTTCAATGAGCAGGATGTTCATTGCGGTCAGGAGGCAGAGTATCAAGACTTGATGTATAGAGTGTTAATCCCGCGTTAAGCGGCTGCCGCCACTGGGCGCATCGGGGCGAGGGCTTTTTGAAGCAGATTTATAAGGATAGATGCGCGGACGGCGGAGTTATTCTCCGCCGCCGCCGGGGATATAGGTGTACTCGATTTTGGCGGGACGCTTGACCGGGTCGCCGGTGAGGTCGTGCGCATGCCAGACTACGCTTTCGGCGGCTACTTCAGGGTGCTTGCCGAGGAACTCCAGTGCGTAGGTTGAAGCTGTGGGGTCGTCCTTCTGATCGGCGAACTTGGCGGACTCGATGGCGGCGCGCTCCTTGTCACCGAGACGGCGGTAGAGGATGGCGAGCTGGTAGTGCGCGGCGAGGTCGTCGGGGTCTACGGTTTGCAGCTTTTCATAGGTGTCGCGGGATTTGGCGTAGTCGTGCTGCTGGAAGTAGCTGAAGCCGAGTTCGCGTAGACCATCGCGGCTGCGAGGATATTTGGCAAGCATGGCTTCAAGGTCGGTGATGGCTCCGGCTGTATCGCCGGCGTTGCGCTCGACTAAGGCGCGATAGTAGAGGGCGCGCGGGTCGCCGGGGAGCAGCGTGAGGGCCTTGGCCAGGTTGGCCTTGGCGTCGTTATAGCGCTCCCAGGAGATTTCTACGATGGCCATGTTGGTAAAGGCGTCGGCGTAGTCGGGGCGCAGGGCGGCAACTCGCTCAAAGGCATGGACGGATGCGGCGTACTGCTGGGCGTCGAGCAGGCCGATGCCGTAGTTGTTCCAGCGCATCCACTCGGGGTTCTCGCCTTGCATCGGTTTTGCTGGTTCGTTGTCGCCGATGGTGAGGGTACGGGTTTCCGAGGCCATATCTACGATGGGCTGCGGGTACTGCTTCTTGTCCATCGCGTAGTCGATGAAGTGCTGATTGAAGCGGCGGTACTTCACCGTGGCTGTGATGGTGAACTGGGCATTTCCGCTTTTAGGTGTATCTTTCGGCAGGCGGAAGCGGTAACGCACAAGCTGCGAGCGGCCGGACTGGATGGTGTTGTTGTAGGCCAGGACGCGATTGTGCCAGATCTGATGGATGTCGTTGAGTTCGCCTTTGACATTGATGAGGCGGTTGGTGAAGGAGTGGGCGGACGGGTCGAGATCGCCGTTTGGTTCGAGGAAGCCGCTCTCGGAGATGGTTTTGCCGTTGCCATCCTTGACAACGAAGTTGACCCAGGACTCGTAGAAATCGCGCTGCTCGGGGACGTGGGAGTGGCCGATGCCTTTGTTCTGGATAACGACGTCGGCGATGAAAGTTTCACCGGGCGCGACAGCGAAGTGCGTGAGGCCGAGTGGGGCTACAAGAGTGTTATCGGCGTTAGCGTTTTCTTTTTCGAGGGCGAAGATGTCTACGTTGAAAACGCCCTTGCCGTCGTAGCTGTTCTTGAGGAAGTCGGTGACCTTGGCCAACTGCTCGTCATATTTGTAGTAGACGGGGATGAGCGTGTTGCCGCCGGGCCAGCGGTGCGAAGCGAACTTGCCGTCCTTGGCGCCGGGGTCGTCGCTGCCGGCGGGCAGCGCTTCCTTATTCATGTGGCAGGTCTGGCAGGTGGAGACGGAGTCTTTGCGGTAGAAGGGCAGCGGCGACTGCTTGGTAAAGCTGGCGGCCTGCCATTCGTCATATAAGGAGATGGCGCGGAGCCATTTATAGCTGTCGAGCGAGGCAGGAATGGCTGCCTTATGGCATGCGGCACAGAACTCGGCGGTTTTGTAGAGCGGCTTCATGACCGCCTTGGAGTGGCGGTCGAGGTGCGCGAGGATTTCGGAGTCAGGAACTTGCCGGGTGATGGGTTGGCCGTTTTCGTCGACCATGACGGCGGGGATGCCCATGACGTAGCTGCCGGTGCCGGTTGCGTCCGTGGACTGAATTGAGTGGCAGGTGGAGCAGGTTACGCCTTCGTCTTCAAAGGGACGCTTTTTTGGCATGCCTTGCGACAAGTCGCCGGAGAGAAGCGCGACGGGGTTGTGGCAGCCTTCGCAGTGGCGGGAGAACTGGACGCCCTTTTCGTCGATGAGCGAATTGACGTTTTTGAGATACCAGGGGGCGCGGAAGCTGTTGGCGTGCACGGACTGGCGCCACTGGTGGTAAGCCTCTTTGTGGCAGTGGCCGCAGTACTCGGCGGTGTAGAAGGCCTTGGGGCTGAGAAACTGGCCGTTTGCGCTGGTGGCGTTGGATGGCAGGAAGGGCGACTGCTTGCCGAAGGCGTAGTTGTAGCGGCCGGCTACGGAGTCATGGAAGGGAGTGGTGGGGCCGGTGATTTTGATGGCGGCGGTGTAGGCCGCGCCGGCTTTATTGGAGTTGTCAGTGGCGGGAGTGTCAGAGTTCGATTTGGGACCGGATGCGGCACGGACGGACCAGACCAGGGTGAAGCCTGCAAGGGCGAAACACGAAATAGCTGCGGCGGCAGTGAGCAGTGTGCGGCGCAATGCGGTCCTGGTCTCGAACTTGGACATTTGCGGCGGTCTCCCGAAATATGGATCGGTTCCGGCGATCGGGGATACAGGTAATTGTCTACCGGAACTCGATGAAAACGGTAGCAGGGCGCGGGTGCAGGGTGTCATCCATCGAAAGATGGAGGGACTGGCCGTCCAGGCAACTGCGCTTCCGGCTCTCTGAATATGTGTCAACACGAAGGCTTTACAGCGAATGGTTCACAGAGTGGGATGAATGGGGCCGAATGAGGGTTGAGTGTGTGATTTTGGGCACAGAGGCTTGGCCATGTTTGCCTGCAAACTGGTAGCTTGTTACAGAAGGAAATCCGGACATTCGCGATGGCTTCTAGTCCTTATTTTTCATTGGCGATTCTGTTCTTTGCGGCTCTCGGGTTCGGGCTTGCTCCGCTGGGGCTGGCGTGGCTTTGGGCGCGGGTGTTTTCGCCGGCTAAGCCGAACAAAATCAAGAACGCGATTTACGAGTGCGGCCTGGAGTCGAAGGGCGACGCCTGGGTGCAGTTCCGCTCCTCCTATTATCTGTACGCGATTATCTTTCTCATTTTTGATGTAGAAGCAGTTTTTCTATTGCCGTTTGCGGTGGCGTTTACCGGGCTGGGCGCAGGTGCGTGCGTGGCAATGCTGGTGTTTGTGCTGCTCCTGGTCGAAGGGCTGGCATGGGCCTGGGCTAAGGGAGTGCTGACGTGGGCGTGAAAGGCAGCTTTTAGCCACTAGCTTCTAGCTCCTAGCTTTTTGGTGCAGAAGTAGACGGTGTTGGGAAAACAAGGTTTGTGGAGCAACTGGCAGGCATCGGTTGTGGAGATGTCTGAAATTGAGCAACAAGTAGGCTAGGAGCTAGAAGCTAGAAGCTGTTTTCGGAGCAAAACAATGGCAGTTGACCAAAATCTGAAGATCGAACTCGGCAAGCAGGGCGTCTTTGTTACGACCATTGAAGAGCTCTACAACTGGGGCCGGAAGAATTCGGTGTGGCCGATGAACTTTGGGCTGGCCTGCTGCGCGATTGAGATGATTGCGACCACCATGGCCCGGTATGACCTGGCGCGGTTTGGGGCGGAGGTCTTTCGGCCGTCGCCGCGGCAGGCGGACCTGATGATTATCTCGGGCACCGTGACGAAGAAGATGGCTCCGCAGGTGGTGCGGCTCTATAACCAGATGGGTGAGCCGCGGTATGTGATTGCGATGGGCGCTTGCGCCATCTCCGGCGGGCCGTTTAAGCAGGGCTACAACGTGCTGAAGGGGATTGACCGCTATATTCCCGTCGATGTGCATATTCCGGGATGCCCGCCGCGGCCGGAAGCGCTGCTGGAAGCGTTTATGACGCTGCAGAAGAAGATTGATGAGCAGAGCTTGACGGGTGAGGGACGGCCAAGGCATCTGGATGCGGAGGCGATGGGTGAGTTTCCTGTGCCGGATTTGGGCGAGCATGATCTGGAGCCGGCTTCGAATAAAGGCGTTTGGGATGTGCCGGTGGTGATTCGGTGAATGTAAGGACGAATGACGAAGGACGAGTGACGAGTTGAAGACAGTCGAGGAAATCAAGGCGGCGATTCTGGCGGCGGTGCCGGGTGCGGGTGTGACGGTTGTGCAGAACCCCGGGCCTGCGGCGCAGCATTCGCTGCTGCTGGACGCGGCTCATGCGGTTGCTGTTGCGAAGTTTCTGCGCGATGACGCGGAACTGAATCTGGATTTTCTTTCGAATGTGACCGGCGTGGATTGGCCGGATAAAGAGATTGCCGAAAAGGTTAAGGTTACGAAGCAGGTTGAGAAGGAAGTGGATGGCGCGTTGACGACCGTAGAAGAAACGGTCGAAGAGACTCGCAAGCATGTGCAGCCGGGGTATCTGGAAGTGGTCTATCACCTTTTCTCGATGGAAAAGAAACATGGGCCGGTTGTGCTGCGGATGCGGACGGGGAACCGTTCGGATCAGGTGACGCTGCCTTCGTTTACTCCGGTGTGGCGGTCGGCTGATTTTCAGGAGCGCGAGGTTTTCGATCTGTACGGTGTGGTCTTCGAGGGGCATCCGGACCTGCGGCGGATTTTGATGTGGGATGAGTTCAAGGATCATCCGATGCGGAAGGATTACGTGGATCCGGATGATTTTGAGTACGAGCCTACGGCGCACGATGAGGTGTTGAAGCGCGCACAGGCGCACCAGGAAAAAGTTGCTGCAGCGATGGAGGCGGGCCAATGAGCGAGCTGGAACTCGAATCGTGGAACAGGCCTCCGGTGGTGGATATGGACGGCGATCTGCTGGAAGTTGCGATGGGGCCGCACCATCCTTCGACGCACGGCGTCTTCCGCATGGACGTGGCGCTGGATGGCGAGAAGATTGTGAAGCTGAAGCCGGTCTTTGGCTATCTGCATCGCAATCACGAGAAGCTGGGCGAGGGCAACAGCTATCTTGCTTCGATGCCGTATACGGACCGGCTGGATTACATCTGCTCGATGACGAACAACTGGGCCTATGCCGTTGCCGTGGAGAAGCTGGCAGGGCAGGAGGTCCCGGAGCGTGCCGAGTATGTGCGCGTGATTGTGGGCGAGCTGACGCGAGTGCAGAATCATGCGTTGTCGGTGGGCTTTTTGATCCAGGACATGGGCGCGAGCGGCACGCCGTTGATGTATGCCTTCAAGGCGCGCGAAAACATTCTGGATTTGTTTGAGTCGCTCAGCGGGTCGCGCATGATGTGCAACTACTTCCGCTTTGGCGGCCTGCGTGTGGACCCCACGGCGGAATGGCTGGATCGTACGCGGCAGGTGGTGGCCGAGTTGCCCCAGTTTGTGGATGAGTTTGAGCAACTGCTGGTGTCGAACGAGATTCTGATGGCGCGCACGCAGGGCGTTGGCGTGCTGCCAAAGGAGCTGGCGCGCAATGCTGGCGCAACGGGTCCGGTGTTGCGGGCTTCGGGCATCAATTACGACATTCGCAAGGTGGATCATTACGGCATTTATGACCGCTTCAGCTTCAAGGTTCCGCTGGGCGAGCATGGTGATGTATATGACCGCTTCATGATTCGCTTGCTGGAGCTGCGGCAGTCGATTGAGATTCTGGAGCAGGCACTGAAAGATATTCCCGGCGGGCCGGTGATGGATCCGAAGGCGAAGATTCGCAACTTCCGCCCGAAGGCGGGTGAGGCGTATGGGCGCATTGAAGCTCCGAAGGGTGAGCTGGGCTTCTATCTGATTAGCGATGGCGGGCCGAATCCTTACCGGTATCGTGTGCGGCCGCCCAGCTTTGTGAATCTGACAACGCTTGAGGATATGTGCCTGGGGCATAACGTGGCGGATGTGGTGTTGATTTTGGGATCGATTGACATTGTTTTGGGTGAGGTCGATCGCTAGCGCGATTTGAGGAGCTTGCATGCTGGGTGAAGGAATTCTGAAGGGGCTGGCGGAAACGGCGAGGAACTTTGCCGGGAGCTTTGTCTCGAAAGAACGGCTGACGACGGTGCAGTATCCAGAGGAACGCGCGCCTGCGATTGAAGCTTCGCGGGTGTTTCCTTTCCTGGTGTATGACGGGCCGGAGTGGGAGGCAGGGCTGCGCTGCGTGGCTTGCCAGATTTGCGAGAAGGAATGCCCGCCGAAGTGCATCTACATCGAGAAGAGCAAGGATAAGAAGCCGGACTACGTGGGCAAGCTGCAGATTTATCCGGCGCGGTTTGATATCGATGTGTCAGTTTGCATGAGCTGCCAGATCTGCGTGGAAGTCTGCCCGTTTGAGGCGATCAAGATGGACACGGAGTTTGAGCTGGCTACCGATGACCGCTTTGGCGGGCTGCTGCATGACCGCAAGTCGCTGGCGAAGTCGAACGAGTATTACCATACGATTCATCCGACAGAAGCAGCAGAGGTAGATGCAAGGCTGGCCGAGGAGAAGGCCAAGGTTGAGGAGAAGGCTCGCGCGGCGGCCGCTGCTGCCGCGGCAAAGGCGGCAGAAGCACCGAAGTCAGAAGCGCCAAAAACGGGGGAAGGGACTGAGGCGCAATGACGAGCTCCTTTGCTGAAAATCTGGATCAGATTTTTGTTTTGCTCAAGCACTGGATTGTGGCGCTTGTGCCTGTGCCGCTGCAGCCGCTGGTGGGCGCAGTGCTGAGCGTTGCGGCGATCATAGTGGTCTTCGCTACGTTGTTTGCGATTGCGGTGCTGATGGAGCGCAAAGGGCTGGGACGCATGCAGAACCGCTACGGCCCGAATCGCGTGGGGCCGCTTGGGATTCTGCAGCCAGCGGCGGACGGCATCAAGGCGCTGATTAAGGAAGATGTGGTTCCTTATAACGCGGACCATGTGGTGCATTTTCTTGCGCCGATTGTGCTGGTGGTTGTCGTGTTCATGGGCTACGCAGTGCTGCCGATTGGCCGCAACATGACGTTTGTGCCCATGGATGCGGGGCTGCTGTTCTACTTTGCAATGGGCGCTTCGGCTGAGTTGTCGGTGTTCATGGCGGGATGGTCAAGCCGCAACAAGTACTCGATGCTGGGCGCGATGCGCGCGATCGCGCAGATGATCAGCTACGAGATTCCGCTGCTGATGACGAGCGTGATTGTGGTGATGATGACGGGGTCGTTGTCGCTGGACAAAATCGCAGAGGTCCAGAACCAATACACATGGGGGCTTCCGCACTGGTTTGTCTTTACGCCGATGGGTTTCGCGGCCTTTGTGATGTTTGCGATTGCGGCCACCGCGGAGACGAACCGCTCGCCGTTTGATTTACCGGAAGGCGAGTCGGAGATTATCGCGGGTTACTTTACGGAGTACTCCGGCTTTAAGTTTGCGGAGTTCTTCTTGGGCGAGTATGTGGCGATGCTTTCAATCTCCGGGCTGGGCGCGACGCTGTTTCTCGGCGGCTGGTCGGCGCCACTCGAAGTGCTGAATGTGGTTCCTTCATGGTTCTGGTTCGTTGTGAAGATTATGACGGCGATGTGCGTGTTCATCTGGATGCGAGGAACGCTGCCTCGCTTGCGGCAAGACCAGTTGATGAACTTTGCGTGGAAGTTTGTGCTGCCGATGACGCTGCTGGACCTGATGGTTGCCGGACTTTGGCGGTTTATGGGCGAGGGGATTCTTCGCTGGGTGGTTTGCTCGGCGATTCTGCTGGCTGCGTATGTGATTGGCGGACGCGCAGGCATGAAGCGCGAACAGTTTGGGCCGAGGAGTTATCGCTATGCCGAGTAACCCCGGAGACGTGATCTTGTTTGTGATTTTGTCAGCGCTGACGGTGGCCGGCGGACTGGCGGCGGTGCTGCTTCGTAACGTTGTACATTGCGCGCTTGCGCTGACTGGCGCGTTTATCGGGCTGGCGTTATTGTTTTTGCGGCTCGATGCACAGTTCGCAGGCTTTGCGCAGATTCTTGTGTATGTCGGTGCGGTGGCAATCCTGGTTGTTTTTGCGATTCTGCTGACGCGCAGCTCGGAGACGCCTGCGACAGGTGTGTTCAGCAAGACGTGGCTTGCGGGATTGGTTGTTGCCGCTGCGGTGTTTGCTGTGCTGGCCTGGGCCGTGTTGCAGAGCGAGCCTGCTTTACCGCATGCGCCGGGCGAGCCGCAGGTTTCGGTTATGCAGATTGGCAATGCGTTGATGGGACAGTATGTGTTGCCACTGGAGATTGTGGCCGTGTTGCTGACGGCTGCAATGATTGGCGCGGTGATTGTGGCAATGCATGAGAAGAAGGAGACCGCGAAGTGAGTCCTCTCTCTGGTTATCTGCTGGTGGCCGCGCTGGTCTTTGCGATTGGGCTTGCCGGCGCGCTGACGCGGCGCAACGCGATCCTGGTGCTCATTGGCATTGAGCTGATGCTGAATGCGGCGAATCTGAACCTGATTGCGTTCTGGAGATACGGGCCGCATCCCGAGGCGCTGACGGGCCTGATGTTTGCGGTCTTTTCGATTGCGATTGCGGCGGCGGAGGCCGCTGTGGGGCTTGGCCTGGTGATTTCTATCTATCGGCACTTGAAGACAACGGATCTCGACGAGATCAACCGGATGAAAGGGTGAGGGGATGATTCAGGAATTGACGGCCTTCACTCCACAGGTTGCTGCGTCCGGTGTGACACAGATTCTCTGGCTGATTCCCGCAGTGCCGATGGTTGCTGCGGGTGTGATTGCGCTGCTGAAGCAGCCGAAGAAAAAACTTTCGGCTGCATTGGCGATTGGCTCGCTTGGGTTCTCTCTGCTGATTGCGTTAGCAGCGTTCGCGCATGTGGTTGCGGGATGGGCTGCGGAGCATGCAGTTCGCGAGACGGTCAACTTTACATGGCTGCAGTTTGGTACGAGCACTGTCGATCTTGGCTGGGTGCTTGATCCGCTTTCGGCTGTGATGCTGGTGATGGTGACCTTTGTCGGGTTGCTCATCTTTATCTACTCGACCGGCTACATGGCGCATGACGAGAACTTCACGCGCTTCTTCTGCTTCTTGTCGCTCTTTGCCGGAGCAATGCTCGGTGTGGTGATTGCGAATAGCCTGCTGCTGCTCTTCATGTGCTGGGAGCTTGTCGGCCTAACTTCGTATCTGTTGATTGGGTTCTGGTATCAGAAGCCCTCGGCGGCGGCCGCGGCGAAGAAGGCGTTTCTTACGACGCGCGTTGGCGATATTTTCTTCCTGCTCGGAATCGTTTGGCTGTTTGCGCAGACGGGGACGTTGCTGTTCTACAACAACGGCGCGGGTTCGATGGAGCCCGCCGCGTTGAGCGGGTTGATGACTGCACCGGCGGCGCTTGGATTGAGCGCGGCTGCGGCGATTGGATTGCTACTGTTTGCAGGCGCTGCAGGTAAGAGCGGCCAGTTGCCGCTGCATGTGTGGCTGCCGGATGCAATGGAAGGCCCGACGCCTGTCTCCGCGCTGATTCATGCAGCGACGATGGTGGCCGCTGGCGTTTACCTGATTGCCCGCGTGTATCCGCTGATGCAGGCAGGGCAGGGAACTTCGCTGAGCGTGGTGACGTGGGTTGGCGCGGCTACGGCGGTCTTTGCCGCGCTGATTGCTGTGGCGCAGAACGATATTAAGCGCATCCTGGCTTACTCGACTGTTTCGCAACTTGGCTACATGATGGCTGGCCTCGGACTGGGTGGCGTGGCGGTCGGCATGTTCCATCTCATCACGCACGCTTTCTTCAAAGCGCTGCTGTTCATGGGCGCGGGCTCGGTGATTCACGGCGCACATGAGGAGCAGGATGTGCGCAAGATGGGCGGGATGCGCAAGGAGATGCCCGTTACCTTTGCAACGTACGCGATTGGCATGCTGGCGCTGAGCGGGTTTCCGATTGTCTTCTCGGGCTTCTGGAGCAAGGACGGAATTCTCGAAGCGGCGAAGGACGCACACTTCAGCAAGGGGCCATTCTGGCTGCTGGTTTTTGGTGCGGTGCTTACAGCGTTCTACATGACGCGGCAGGTTAGCTATGTCTTTTTCGGTAAGTGGCGTGGTCATGGGCATGCCCATGAGAGCCCCAAGGTGATGACGACGCCGCTGGCAATTCTGGCATTCTTCGCGATTACGTTAGGTGTGATTGGAACACCGGCGTGGCCGTGGTTCCGGAGCTTTCTGGAAGGGCATGCTGCTGCGGTTGAGTTCGGTAAGTTTGGCGAATCGGAGTTCCTGGTTCTGCTGCTGACTTCTACAGTGATTGTGTTTGTTGGGCTTGGGCTTGGATGGCTGCTGTACGGCAACAAGTCTCCCGAAGCAGAAGAGCGCGATGTGTTGGAGAAGGCTGTGCCTCCAGTGTGGACCGCGCTAAGCAATCGGCTGTATGTGGATGAGTTTTACGGTGCGACGTTTATTGCTTTCTATAAGTGGTGGGCGAAGGTTGCGGATTGGCTGGATCGTTGGATTTGGGGCGGCATTGTGGCTGAGGTGATTGGCAGCTTCAAGTTGCTGTCACGATTTAGCCGTTTCTTTGATAACCAGTTTGTGAATGGCGGGTTTGATAAAGGCTGCGAGGAACTTTACTCGGGCGGTGGCATTCTTTCGCACATACAGAACGGGCGCGTGCAGACATACCTGCGGATTCTGGCAGTGTTTGTGGTGGTGCTGGCTGTGATTCTGCTCTGGAGCAGCCGCCCATGAACGGAGTAGAGACGAACGGATTTCCAATGTTGAGTTTGCTGACCGCGCTGCCGATTGTCGGCGCTGGGATTGCGCTTGTTTCCGGCAAGTATGCGCGATTTGTTGCGATGATTGTTGGCGCGCTGGCGCTGGTGATTTCGTTGGTGGTGTGGGCGCATCTGCCGAGTGATGGGAGCATGGGGTTTGTGGAGCGAGTGCCGTGGGCACCGTCATTGGGAATTGAGTACAACCTGGGCGCAGATGGGCTGAGCGCTCTGATGCTGGTGCTGAGTGCGATTGTGGCTCTGATGGCGATGGACGCGGCGCATCATGTGCATCGGCAGCCGAACCTTTACTTTGCGCTGGTGCTGCTGCTGGAGGCGGGACTATTTGGCTGCTTTACGGCGCAGAATTTCTTTCACTGGTTTTTGTTCTGGGAGCTGAGCTTGATTCCGGCGTTCTTCCTCATCAAGCTATGGGGCGGAGAGAAGCGCGGGCCGGCGGCTACGCAGTTCTTTGTCTATACGATGGCGGGGTCGGTGCCGTTGTTGCTGTCAATGCTGGGTGTGTTCCTGGCGACGGGTAGCATGGATTTTCAGCATCTGACGCTGCTGGCTTCGTCGGGTGAGTTGGAGCCGATGGTGGCATTGCATCTGGGGCCGGTGATGTTGTGGCTGGCAATTGGCGTGCTGGCCGGCTTTGCGGTCAAGGTGCCTTTGATGCCGTTCCACACCTGGTTGCCAGCTGCGTATAGCGAAGCGCCTTCGCCGGTGACGATGCTGCTGACAGGCACGATGTCAAAGATGGGTGTTTACGGCATGCTGCGAATTGCGTTGCCGTTGTTTGGCATGCAGATTGCGCAGATGCGGACTCCGCTGCTGGTGCTTGCGGTTGTGACGGTGGTGATGGGTGCGTGGGCTGCGGCAGCACAGAAGGATTTGAAGCGTGTCTTTGCTTATTCGTCAGTGAATCACCTGGGGTATTGCATGCTGGCGATCTTTGCGCTGGCTGTTCCGGCGACGAGTGCAGCGATGCAGGCGAGCCAGGCTGCTGCGCTGAATGGTGTGATTCTGCAGATGTTCAATCACGGCATTACGGCGGCCATGCTGTTCTGGTTTATTGCATTGCTGCAGGAGCGGAGCGGCGGAATTCGCGGCATTGATGATTTTGGCGGGCTGCGCAAACCGGCGCCGATTTTTGCGGGGTTGATGGGCTTTGCGTTGTTCTCTTCGCTGGGGCTGCCGGGACTGAATGGATTTGTAGGCGAATTTCTGATCTTCCGCGGCGTGTTTCCGTTGGCATGGGTTGCGGCTACGGTGAGTGTGTTGGGCCTGCTGGTAACGGCTGCAGTGATTCTGACAGTGATTCAGAAGGTGTTTGCGGGGCCTGTGCCGGAGAAGTGGGCGGGCTTTCAAGATTTGCATTGGGGCGAGTGGCTGGCGCTAGCTCCGGTGATTGCATTGATGCTGCTGATTGGCTTGCTGCCGCAGTTGATTGTGGATGGCGTGAATCCAACGGTCGTGAACCTGCTGGCGCACTGGAGATTTTAAGAAGCGATGCTTGCGTGGACGATCTATCTATCTTTTGCCGGTGCGCTGATTGAGGCGTTGCTGCCTAAGGGGAATGCTGCGCTGGCGCGCTGGGTTGCCCTGCTTGTGTCGGTGGTTGGGTTCGGCATTGCGGTTGCAGGTTTTGTGAGTGCGGCGGGGCAGGGGCGCGTAGTAATTGCCGATGCGCCCTGGGTTCTTACGATGGGGATTCATTACACGCTGGCTGCGGATGGCATCAGTCGCGTGCTGGTACTGCTGACGGGGCTAGCTGCCGTTGCGGGAGTGCTGTTCAGTTGGAACATCGAACTGCGAACGAATGAGTTCTTTGCATTTTTCCTGGCGCTGATTGGCGGCGTGTATGGCGTGTTTCTCAGCTTCGACTTGTTTCTGCTGTTTGTGTTTTACGAAATCGCGATTGTGCCGAAGTACTTCCTGATTGCGATATGGGGATCGACGCGGCGCGAGTATGCGGCGATGAAGCTGGCGCTCTACTCGTTTGTCGGTTCGGCGATGGTGCTGGTTACGCTGCTTGCCGCATACGCTGCTTCTGGTAGCCATTCGACGGGCTTGATCGAGTTGAGTCACGCGAACCTGCCGGTGAGCTTCCAGATGTGGGCGTTTCCGCTGACGTTTATCGGCTTCGGGATTCTGGCGGGTATGTGGCCGTTTCACACATGGGCTCCCACGGGCCATGTGGCCGCGCCGACTGCGGCTTCCATGCTGCTGGCCGGGGTGGTGATGAAGCTTGGCGCGTATGGCTGCCTGCGCGTGGCAATGACGCTCTTCCCTCACGGAATGGACGCGTGGGGTTTCAGCTTCCTTGGTCTTGGCTCGTGGCGCGATGTCTTTGCGGTGCTGGCGGTGATTGGCATTGTGTATGGCGCGCTGGTGGCGCTGGTGCAGACGGACTTCAAGTTTGTGATTGGCTACTCCAGCGTGAGCCACATGGGCTTTGTGCTGCTGGGGTTGATGACGCTGAACCAGATTGGCATAACGGGCGCGGTGCTGCAGATGTTCTCGCATGGCGTGCTAGCCGGGCTGCTGTTCGGCATCGTCGGGCGCATTGTGTATGAGCGCACGCATACACGGCAGCTGGCGGATCTGGAGAAGATGCACTTGTCGAAGCGGTTGCCGTTTGCAGCTTGGGGATTTGCGGTTGCGGGCATGGCTTCGATGGGTCTGCCGGGTTTCTCGGGATTTGTTGCGGAGCTGCAGGTGCTGATTGGGTCGTGGACTGCAAACCCATGGTGGACTGCGGCTGCTGGTGTGGGCATTATTGTCGGCGTGGCTTATACATGGCGCGCGCTACAGAGGGCATTCTTTTCGGATGTGCCTCCTGCTCCGCATGTTCATGAACATGGAAATGAGCATGAACTGGCTGCGCTAACTTGGCCTGAGATTTCAGGGTTTGTGTTGCTGGGTGTGGCTAGCTTGCTTGTTGGCTTGTGGCCGCGTGTGCTGCTGGATACGATTGAGCCGGCAGTGAAGGCTCTGCTTGCGGGAGGTGCGCAATGAATTACGGCGAACTCTTCCGCGTAACGCTTCCTGAAACTGTTCTTGAGATTGCGGCGCTGTTGGTGCTGCTGGTTGATCTGGCGTTTTTGCGCAAGGCTGCGATGCAGGTGCGCGCGGGTGTGGCTGCTGTGCTGGGCGTTGTGGGCTGCGGTGCGTCGATTGTGGCTCTGTACAACACGCTCGGTGGCAACGTTAGCTTTGGTGGCGCGTTGCTTCTTTCAAGCGGCGGAGTTGTTGCAGTGGCGCAGATTGCGATTCTTGCGCTGACGGCATTGACGCTGCTGCTGTTGATTGATTCGGAGTTTACGCGGCACCCGGGCGAGTTTGTTGCTGTTGTTCTGATGGCGGCTTCGGGTGGATTGATTATTTCAGCGGCACAGGATCTGCTGGTGATCTTTGCCGGGCTGGAGTTGCTGAGCATTTCGCTCTACGTGCTGACGGCGTTTGGAAAGACCTCCGCGAAGAGTGCGGAGGCCGCGCTGAAGTATTACCTGTTTGGCGGCATGTCGGCTGCGTTTCTGCTGTTTGGATTCAGCTATCTGTATGGGCTTTCGGGTTCAACAAATCTGAATGTGATTGCGAGGGCTGCGATTGCCTCGCCGGGCTCGGGAAGTCCGCTGTTTTATTTGGCGCTGGTACTGGTAGCTGTAGGGCTTGGCTTTAAAGTGGCAGCGGCTCCGTTTCACTTGTGGGCTGCGGATACATACGAAGGCGCGCCAGTTCCGGCGGCGGCGTTTATTGCTTCGGTTTCGAAGGTTGCCAGCTTTGCTCTGTTGATTGGGTTGTCTGAAGTGATTCGCTATCCCTTTGGCCATGTGCATGGCACTGTGCGATTTATGATGATCCACTCCGGGCCTATGTCGAAGTGGCTTGGGTTTTCGATGCCGTGGACGATTGTGTTTGCGCTGCTTGCTGCGGCTTCCATCAAGATTGGCAACCTTGCGGCGTTGGCGCAGAGAAGTGTGCGGAGATTGCTGGCGTATTCGGCGGTTGTGCATGCAGGATACATGCTGATTGCGCTGGCGTGGTTTTCGGAAAAGGGCGCGCAGGCGATTCTCTATTACATCCTGACGTATGGCGTGACAACGATTGGGGCGTTTGGTGTTGTGAGTGTGGTGGAGCGCGTGACGGGCAGCGATAAGATGGATGCGTTTCTCGGTCTGCATAAGCGGAATCCGCTGCTGGCGGGTGTGCTGCTGGTGCTGTTTCTTTCGCTGGCTGGGATTCCGCCGCTGGTGGGCTTTTGGGCGAAGTTCAATCTGTTTGCCGCGGTGCTGAGTGTTGGCGCAGGTGTCTGGCCGTTCATCCTTGTGGCGTTTGCCGTCGCATTTAGCGCGGTTTCGCTTTACTACTATTTGCAGGTGTTGAAGCGGGTGTATGTGATGCCAGTTGTTGATGAAACGCCGATTCGTGTACACCCGGCGACGATGGTTGTGTTGCTGACGGTTGCGGCTGCGGTGGTTGTGTTGGGATGTTTCCCGGCGCTGCTGCAGGATTGGATTGCACAGTTCTAAATTGAGTTAGTTCTGTGGCTTTCACAAAAGCACTGCAATTTTTTTATGGATTGCAGTGCTTTTCTTTATGTGTGCTAAAGAAAAGATAAGTTCGTACTTTCAAAATCCTTGTAATCGCCTTATGCAGCGCTTCGGGTTGGCTTACTCGATGCTTACTGTTCTGCGGGCATACTCTTTTGGGCTGGCAGAGTTCTGCAGTGCAGATGCCGGTACGGAAAGAGGGTGTGTTCTTTGAACGCGCAAGGGTTTAATACACAGGAATTTTCTTTTATTGGGAAGGCTGTTTGGTTTTTCGGTTTGATTCTTGTTCTGGCAGCGCCGGGCGTGGCGCAGGAGAATACGGGTTCTTCTTCAACGGATTCAATAGACGTGACGGATGCACAAACAGCGGCGAAGGCTGGGTTCTTTGCGCGATGGGGGAAGGCATATGTTAACGACTGGACAGCGGCTGCGACTGCGAATACTGATGCTCCGCAGCGGCGCGGGACGCCTGCGCCGATTTCTTCGCCACCATTCCCTTCAGCGGACTGGCCGATTGGCGGGACGCAGGTAATTGGCGCCCCGGATACGCAGACATATCCACTGCAGACGGCGATTGATGGCGGCGATGCAACCAAGCTGAGCCGCAATAAGTGGTATGGATGGATCTCGGTTGGTGCGAATGGCTCGACAAATAATCGCGGCAATGCAGGCAAGGGGATTCCGGCAAATCTGCCTTCTGCATATGACGAATATCCCAATACGGTGGTACTGGATCAGCTTGCTGTGTATTACGAGCGGCTAGCGGACACGGTGCAGCGCGATCATTTTGATTATGGATTTCGGCTTTCAGGATTGTATGGGCAGGATTACCGCTTTACGACGGCCAAGGGAATGCTGAGCCAGCAGTTGCTCTTGAAGAACTCGCAGTATGGATTTGATCCGGTGATGTTTTATGTCGATCTCTACTTCCCGAAGTTGGGACAGGGAGCGGATCTGCGTGTGGGGCGATATATTTCGTTGCCGGATATTGAAGCGCAGCTCGCGCCGAATAACTACAGCTACTCGCACTCGATTTTGTACACGTATGACTGCTATACGCAGACGGGCGCGAACCTGACTGTAAAGGTGAACGACCACTGGACGGTGCAGGGAGGCGTGAGCGGCGGGTGCGATGTGATGCCATGGACTTCCGACGCGAAGGTGACCGGGAATGCCTGCGTGGTTTATAGCTGGCACGATGGCGGCGATGCGTTGAATGTCTGCGACAACACGATCAATGACGGCAAGTATGCGTACAACAACCTCACGGCGTATTACGCAACCTGGTATCACAAGCTGGGCACACACTGGCATACGGATACAGAGGGGTGGTACCAGTACATGCGCGATGTGCCAAATATGTGGTGGTACAACACGGGTGTTGCGATGAATCCTGTTACGTCACCGTGGCCGGAGACTACGACGAATGGCAGGCCGGGTGGTTCGACGCTGAATTTCGGCGCGGTGTGCGAGAATCCTTCCTCGGGCTACGCGGGTACGCATGCGGCGCGGTGCTTTGCGCCGGAGTGGGCAATTACGAATTACATGGAGCATGATTTCCATCATGGCGCGGCCTCGTTGAACATTCGCAATGAGGTGGTGGATGACATCAAGGGACAACGGACGGGAACGCCGGGCATCTTTGAAGAGCACATGGTTGGGTTTGATTTCTGGCTTGGCTCGACTGTGACCTTTCGCCCGGAGTTGAGCTATGTGCATAGCTTTAGTCCGTATGGGCTGCGTGCGCTGGATATTGCTCCGGGGGCGTCTGTTGCAGCGCTGTCAACGGCTCCGACGGGACAGTTGGCGGATGCTACGATGCGTGCGCTGGGAGCGAAGACGCAATCGCTGACACTGGCGGCGGATGTGATCTGGCATTTCTAAGGACGAGGGACGAAAAGGTAAAAGGCGCGGCATTTGGCCGTGCCTTCTGCCTTTTTGCAACCACGATTAAGGTTTGTTGTGACGAAACAATTACGGGAAATTTACTATTGATTCAGAGCAACCAGCAGATAATAAAGCGAATAATCTTGACACTCATGCGGAGGGCCAGATGAAAAGATTTTCGCTTGCAGTTCTTGGTTTGCTCATTGCATCCATTGGCACTTTAACGGCAGCGGCGCAGTCTGGTGACTCTTCTTCCGCCCAAGGTTATGAACTGGCGAATGGATGGCGCATTACTCCTGCGGGACGGCAGGTTCCCATGCCAGGTGATCAGCCAGTTACGATGATCGTCAGTCCCGACCAGCGGTATTTGATTATCAATACTGCGGGCTTTCATGATCACGACGTCGTGATCTTCGATATGCGCAGTGAGAAGGTTGTGCAATCCATCAATCTCGGCAAGGACTGGGACGGGATGGCGTTGGATAGCAAGACTTCCGATCTCTACATTTCCGGTGGTGGTCCGATTGCGGAAGCTGCGCTTGCCAAGCAGGAAAATGCAGGGAGCGGCGCAAAGCTTGATCCCGCAATCCGTCAGCTGGCTCATCAACCGGTTCTCCACTTTAAATATGCTGATGGCGCGATCGGCACTCCCAGCGCTCTTTCCATCGCAGGCTTGGATGAGAAGCAACGCTTTATTGCTGGATTATCTGTTGGTGACGGCGGCGCGGTTTATGCGCTCAACATCAACACAGATACTCTCTACAAGCTCGATCCAGTCAAGCAGACTGTCCTTGCTTCCGCGCAGGTTGGCTATCGCCCGCTTGCCGTTGCAGTGTCGCCGGATACGAAGGACGTTGCGGTTGCGAATCTAGGTGACAAGTCCGTTTCGATTCTTGATGCGCAAACTTTGCACGAGAAGGGCCGCATCGCCGTTGGCAGCCATCCCAACAGCCTCCTTTATGCCAGGGATGGCCGTCTCTTTGTTTCAAACGGTGGCTCCAACAGCGTAAGCGTGATTGCGAACGGCAAAGTTGTCGAGACGGTGAAGACTTCGGTGGAACCGAATGACATTGTCGGCTCAACGCCGGATGCGCTTGCGATCAGCCCAGATCAGAAGACGCTCTATGTGGCCAATGCCGACAATGACGATGTTGCGGTGATTGATATTGCCGACAAGGGTGAATCGCATGTTCAGGGCTTTATTCCGACAGGATGGTATCCGACGGCGCTTGCTGTTTCTCCTGATGGCAAGAAGCTCTATGTAGGCGTGGGCAAAGGTCTCTCATATGGGGCCAATTTTCCTGCACAGATTACGACGGGGCAGAGCAGGTCGGCTCCGAACCCGCAGACGCCTTACGACTATGTGGGCGTGAAGCTGAGTGGCGTAATCTCCGTGGTGGATGTGCCGAGCAGCAAAAAGCTGGAGCAGTACACGCTGCAGGTGCGGCAAAACATGCCTCATCCGGAACATGCGTTCGACAAAGCTTATGCGGCGAAGATCCGGAGCGATGTCTTTCCGAAGATTAAGCATGTGCTTTACATCATTCGGGAGAATCGCACCTACGACCAGGTCTTCGGCGATATGAAGCAGGGCAACGGCGACCCGCATCTGACATTCTTCGGGCAGGAAGTTACGCCGAATGCGCACACGCTGGCGAGCAACTACGTCCTGTTTGACAATCTGTATACGAACGGAGAAGTTTCCCAGGATGGCCATCAATGGTCCAACGCTGCCTACGCCACTGAGTTTGTCCAGAAGTCCTGGGTGAACAGCTATAGCGGCCGCGGCCAACCGGATGGGGATGATCGTGTGAATGCGTCTCCCGCTGGTTATTTGTGGGACAACGCCGCGCGCCACGGACTCACCTTTCGTAGTTATGGCGAGTTTGCCTACTTCAAATCCAGTCCCGACAGTCCGCCTGTGTTTATGGGTGCGGGCTCCTTGAAGGATCACTCCAGCCAGGAGTGGCCGCTTGTCAAAGGCCGTGATCCGGATCGCGTCGAGGTCTTCCTGCGCGAGCTGAAGGAAGCGGAACAGAAGGGGAAGTGGCCGAACTTCATGGTCATGAGCCTCGGCGAAGATCATACCTCCGGCCTGAATCCGGGCGCCTTTACTCCGGTTGCGGCAGTGGGTTCGAACGACCAGGCGCTTGGCAGGATTGTGGAAGGCGTCTCGCATTCGAAGTTCTGGAAGGAAACAGCAATCTTTGTTATCGAGGATGATGCGCAGAACGGTCCGGATCATGTGGATGCTCATCGCACTGTTGGCTTGGTGATTTCGCCTTATCTCAAGCGCAACTTTGTAGACAGCACGAAGTACACGACTGCCTCCATGGTGCGCACGATGGAGCTGATCCTTGATCTGCCGCCTATGACACAGTACGATAAGCTGGCCACGCCGATGTATAACGCTTTTGCAGTGGAGCCGGTTTTCACTGCTTACGACAACATCGGTCCCAAGGTGGATCTGCTGGCGAAGAATCCATCGGAAGGCACGCTGGCACAGCGTTCCGCACGGCTTGATTTTTCCGCGCCGGATCTTGCCGATCCTGACGAGTTGAACGCGATTCTGTGGGAGGCTTATCGGCCGGGCGAGCCTATGCCAGCGCCCGTGCGCAGCGCTGCGCTCTTGGGCGGGCGATAGAGTTTACCGTAGGAAATGTAGAAGGGCGCGGCTTTGGCCGCGCCCTTCTTGTTGTTAAGAACTGATTTTTACTTGCTGGTAGGGATGCCTTCGGCATCAACGCGAATGGTTCCTTCGGTCTGGCCGTGGCAGAGCGTTGCGCGGAGGAGATCGCGGTTCAGCTTGCCGATGAACTCAATGGGAATCTCTTTGGGACAGACAGCTTCACACTCGCCGTGATTGGTGCAGGAGCCGAAGCCTTCAATCTCCATCGTTGTGACCATGCTCAGCGTTCTGCTATCGCGCTGTGGCTGGCCCTGCGGAAGCAGGTTGAGGTGAGTGGCTTTGGCTGACGTGAAGAGCATGGCGGATGCGTTCGGGCAGGCCGCCACGCACGCGCCACAGCCAATGCAGGCTGCCGCATCGAAAGACGTCTCGGATACCTGCTTGGGAACCAGTGTTGTAGATGCCTCAGGAGCGGAGCCGACCGGCACGCTGATATAACCACCGGACTGGATGATGCGGTCAAAGGCTGAGCGATCCACCATCAGGTCGCGAATGACCGGGAAGGACTTGGCACGCCATGGCTCAAGTGTGATGGTCTCGCCGTCCTTGAAGTGGCGCATGGCTAGCTGGCAGACGGTGGTTGCTTTCTGTCCGCCGTGGGCCACGCCATTGACGAGGAATCCGCAGGAGCCGCAGATGCCCTCGCGGCAATCGTGCTCAAAAGTTACTGGAGCTTCGCCCTTTTCGAGGAGTTCTTCATTCAGCGCATCGAGCATTTCGAGGAAGGACATATCGGATGCAATGTCCTTGACCTGGTAGGTGACGAACTCACCACGCGCATCGGCGTTATTCTGGCGCCAGATTTTCAGTGTGTAATTCATCGTTACTTGTAGCTCCTCTGTGCCAGGTGCACGTAGTCGAAGGTGAGGGGATCTTTGTGCAGGGTTTCGGGCTGATCTTCTCCGGTCCACTCCCACGCGGCGGCATAGGCAAAGTGATCGTCGTCGCGCAATGCCTCGCCGTCGGGTGTCTGGCTTTCCTCGCGGAAATGACCGCCGCAGGATTCGCGGCGATGCAGCGCGTCGCGGCACATCAGCTCGCCAAGCTCCAGGAAGTCGGCAATGCGATAGGCCTTTTCAAGGGACTGGTTGAGCTCTTCGCCGGTTCCGACGAGCTTGAGATTTGTCCAGAACTCTTCGCGGAGTTTCGGAATCAGATCGAGAGCTTTCGTGAGCCCTTCCTCGTTGCGGGCCATGCCGCAGTACTCCCACATGATGTTGCCGAGCTCTTTGTGGATGGAGTCGGGAGTGCGGCTGCCGCCGATGGTGAGCAGCTTCTGAATCAACTGCTCGGATTGTTGGCGGGCAGCAACGAACTCCGGTGCGTCGGCAGTCAACAGGCGAAGCTTGGTGGAGGCGATGTAGTTGGGAACCGTGGCCGGAAGGACGAAGTATCCATCGGCAAGGCCCTGCATAAGCGCGCTTGCGCCGAGGCGGTTGGCGCCGTGGTCGGAGAAGTTGGCTTCTCCACCGACGAAGAGGCCGGGGATGGTCGCCATCAGGTGGTAATCCACCCAGAGGCCGCCCATGGTGTAGTGGACCGCCGGGTAGATGCGCATGGGAGTCTTGTAAGCGTCCTCGCCGGTGATGCGCTCATAGATGTCAAAGAGGTTGCCGTATTTCTCCTTGACTGTGTCAAGGCCGAGGCGCTTGATGGCGTCGGAGAAGTCGAGATAGACGGCCTGGGCGCCGGGCTGGCCGTTGGGGCCAACGCCGCGTCCCTCGTCGCAGACTTCCTTGGCGGCGCGGGAGGCTACGTCACGCGGGACGAGGTTGCCGAAGCTGGGGTAACGACGCTCAAGGTAGTAATCGCGCTCCTCTTCAGGAATGTCGTTTGGCTTCCTGGCGTCGCCAACCTTCTTGGGTACCCAGACGCGGCCGTCGTTGCGCAGCGACTCCGACATAAGCGTGAGCTTGGACTGATGCTCGCTGGAGCGCGGAATGCAGGTGGGGTGAATCTGCGTGAAGCAAGGATTACCGAAGAAAGCACCGCGCTTGTGGGCGCGCCAGATGGCAGTGGTGTTCGAGGCCATGGCGTTGGTGGAAAGGAAGAAGACATTGCCATAGCCGCCGGTGGCAAGCACCACAACATCGGCGGCAAACGTCTCAATCTTTCCGGTGCGCAGGTCGCGCGTGACAATGCCTCGGGCGTAGCCGTCGACGACGACCAGGTCCAGCATGTCTTTGCGGTAGTGCATGGTGACGGTGCCTGCGGCGATTTGCTCCTCAAGGGCTTGATAAGCGCCGATGAGCAACTGCTGGCCTGTCTGTCCGCGGGCGTAAAAAGTGCGCTGTACCTGCACGCCGCCAAAGGAGCGGGTGTCGAGCTGTCCACCGTACTCGCGGGCAAAGGGAACTCCCTGGGCGACGCACTGGTCGATGATGCGTACGCTGGCCTCTGCCAGGCGGTAGACGTTGGATTCGCGGGCGCGGAAGTCGCCGCCTTTGACGGTGTCATAGAAGAGGCGGAAGATACTGTCGCCGTCATAGCGGTAGTTCTTGGCGGCGTTGATGCCGCCCTGCGCGGCGATGGAGTGTGCACGGCGGGGCGAATCGTGGAACGAGAAGTTGAGAACGCGATAACCTTGCTGGCCGAGCGTTGCGGCCGCGGCAGCGCCTGCCAGGCCGGAGCCGACCACGATGATGGTGTGCTTGCGGCGGTTGGCGGGATTCACCAGCTTCATTTCCGCACGGCACTTTTCCCACCGCTGCTCAATCGGGCCTGATGGAATATTCGTTTCAAGCATTGCTTAATTGATCTCCTTGAGCGAGGCCAGTTTGGCGAAACCGGATCATTGAATCCAGCCGGCCATCACCGATACGGGAACCGAAATGAATCCCAGGAAGACAAGAATGGCGATGACGCGTGAGAGAGCGCGAAGCCATTTCGTGTTTTTGCGTGTGATGAAGCCCAGGGTCTGCAACATACTCCAGATGCCGTGGTCGAGGTGAAGGCATAGGGCAAACATCGAAATGATGTAGAAGATCGCGACCGGGATGTTGTGGAAGGCGGCAACGACGTTCTGGTAGACCTGCAGATGATGGAACTCGCCCTCGTTGAAGCCGACCTTGCCGGCGGTCAGGTGCAGGAGGTGGAAGATGACGAAGGCCAGCAGCACGACGCCACCCCAGCGCATCAGCAGGGCGGAGTAGGTGGTCTCTACGTTCTTCTTCTGTCCGTAGCCAACCGGGCGGGCGGACCTGCTAAGCACGGTTAACTGGTATGCGGCCACAATGTGTAGCACTACGCAGACCAGGAGCACGATGCGCACAATCCAGAGAAGCTGGCCGTACTCGAGCTCCGGCTGTCCTACTTCGCGGAGGAAGCGGGAATAGGCGTTAATGGTTTCGGCGCCAAGAAAGATCTTCAGATTTCCGAAGACATGGCCAAGTACAAAACCAATCAGGACAAAGCCCGTTACCGCCATCACAATTTTCTTTCCGATGACGGTCTGCCACATGGCCGCTACCGGATTTTTTGTGATCAGGACTCTCTTAACAGAGCCCTGAGCTTGCGAAGTTTGCATGTCCGATTCCATCCTCCTGGCATTCTCTGCATGAGCTGCCGGGGACTATGCCGGCGCTCTCGCCTCGGTTCACTGAATTTTTCCCTTGTACCACTAAGCGGAATGCGGGATGGGCGGAGTGAAGCGTAAGGGAGCCGCTACCCGGTTCCAGAAATTGATTTGGCCAGCGGCCACGGTTAGAAATGCGATTTCACGTTCAGAAAAATGTGCGGAGAGCTCGGCGTAGGCGTCGTCGCCGATGTGCTCTTGCGCGATGCGTGTGATGTGCTCGGCCCATGCGAGGGCGGCTTGTTCACGCTCCATATAGATGCCGGCGTCACGCCATGCGGCGAGCAGGTCGAGCTTGGCCGCCGGGATGTTGAGTTTACGTGCGTCGTTCAGGTGATATTGCACGCAGAAGGCGCAGCCGTTGGTCTGCGAGACACGAATTTTGATGAGTTCAAAAAGCTCGGGTTCAATGCCTGATTTTTTCAGTGCATGCGTGATGGCGGCCATGCCGGTGGCCATCTCGGGAACAATCTCCTGAAAGGTCTTCCAGTCAATGCGTGGGCCGGTTGTCGCCAGGGTGGTCATTCGCTGCGGAATCCTATGCGTTGGGTGTGGACGTGGAGGTGACGATCTGCGCGGCAGGCAGCGGACGGGTTGCCTGAGACTGCGTACCGGATTGAAAGACAGGATTGTGCCGCTAATTACGCAAGCATTATTGGGAACACAGCATAGGGTCGTCAAGCATAGGCAAATCCTAGTCTTGCAATGTGGTCAGGCCTGTGATGAGGATCACCCTTTACGGAATCAATATAAATATTTTATTGTTTTCAAGTGGGTCCGAAGTGGGGGAATTAGCTGCTATGGTGCAGAATTTTGGACTGGTTGCGATGAGGGTTTTGGAGTGGGTGTTTTTTGTTGGGCTGGCGGGGTGTCTGACTACTGTATTGCTGAGCTGGATTTCAGTTTGGCAGGGCAGTATGAACGACGAAGAGTAGGCGTTAGCGGGACTGGGTTTGCGGGATATTCAGGGATGCAAGGAGAGCTTTGAGCGCTTTGCCGCGATGGCTGAGCGAGAGCTTGGTGGTTATATCGATTTCGGCCATGGTCTGGCCGAGTTCTTCCAGATAAAAAAGAGGATCGTAGCCGAAGCCAGCGGTTCCGCGCGGGGCTTCGACAATTGTGCCTTCCACCGTGCCGTCGGCGGTGTGGAGGATTTCGCCATTACGGGCGGCGGCGAGGATGCAGCGGTAGCGGGCGGTGCGCTTTTCGGCCGGGATGCTGTCGAGCCTTTTGAGCAGGAGGATGTTGTTCCAGACGTCGGTGTTGTCGAGCGGAGCGTCGGGAGAGTCAGTCAGGCCGGAGTCGGCGGCAAAGCGCGCGGAGCGCACGCCGGGGGCTCCGTTGAGGGCGTCCACCTCCAGGCCGGAGTCATCGGCCAGGACAATTTCTTCCGGGGCGAAGCGGGAGTAGTAGATCGCCTTGAGAATGGCGTTGTCTGAGAACGTCGCGCCGGTTTCTTCGGGAGCAGGGATGGTGGCGAGGATGGTGAGTGGTTCGATTTCTACGCCGAAGGATTGTGCAGCTGTGTTGAAGTCGCGGAGTTTGCCTTGATTGGTTGTGGCGGCGTAGAGGATTGGCTGCATGAATACAGGTTACAGGGTACGGGGTACAGTTGCTAGGCCTTGCTATTCACTGTTCCCCGTACCCGCTTCAGTTGATGGTTTCGTGCAGGCGCAAGTCACGCGACGATATACCTACGCTCAGTTCGCGCGGGCCTGCGGGCTTCTTCCAGGCTGTGTCTGCCGTGGACCAGTACTGGAGTTGGCGCTCGGCTACGTGCAGCGTTACGGTTTTGGATTCGCCGGCGGCGAGATGGATGCGGTCAAAAGCTGCGAGCGAGCGGACAGGGAATTGCACGCCGCTGGGGATTTCGCTCGGTGCTCCAATATAGACCTGCGGGACTTCATCGGAGTCCATGCCGCCGGTGTTCTTGATAGTGACGGTTACGTCGAGGCCGTCTTCTGCCTTTGCAACTTTCAGGTTGGAGTATTCGAAGGTGGTGTAACTGAGGCCGTGACCGAAGGCGAAGAGTGGCGCGACGTTTTCCTTGTCGAACCAGCGATAGCCTATGTTGACGCCTTCACTGTAGGTCGTCTTCTTGTCTACGCCTTTCGCGGAGCGCTCGGGATAGCGTGGGTCGGTCGCCGGATAGTCTTCGAGGCGCTTGCCCCAGGTTACGGGGAGACGGCCTGCGGGACTGACTTTGCCGAGCAACAGATTAGCCGTGGACCAGCCGCCTTCGTCGCCCGGCCACCACATTTCCAGCACGGCTTTCACCTTGTCTATCCACGGTAATGCGACGGGCTGGCTGGTGTTGAGCACGACGATGGTGTTGGGGTTGACGGCTGCGACTTCCTCGATGAGCTTGTTCTGCTCGCCAGGAAGGCCGAAGACGGGTATGAGACGCGTCCATGCGAAGACTACTGCTGTCTTTGCGTTTTTGGCGGCGGCGATGGCGGCTTCGTGGTCGGCTTTGCGCTGCTCAGGCGTGTACCAGTTAAGGCGAAGCTGCACGGGAGCATGTGAGGAGTCAGGAGTGGTCTTGATTTCGATGGCGTGCGCCCCTTCGCTCAACTGAATAGACCGGCGGACGTTATCGAGGCCATCGGGAGTAGGAACTACGTTGTCCTGGTTGGCTTGCAGGATGTCTCCGTGCACGCCGCCCTGGGCCGCGCCGGTGGCGGAGAACTTTTTGCCGTCAATGGAGAGTTCGGCGTTGGTGCCGAGGGCTTGCAGGTAAATCCAGTACTCGCCTGCATGCGGAGGCGTGAGCGTGCCTTTCCAAACGATGGTGGAGTCGGGCGGGAGCGCTTTGCCATTTTTGAGAGTGAAGTCGATTTGCGGGTCAAAAAATCCTATTCCGGCGACGATACCGTTGACGGGAGGGTTGCGCACGAGTCCAGGCTTCCCGTCATGGCTCAGCACTTTGGCGGGGATGGTTGTGCCGGTGAAGTCGTCATCGACGGCGAACTGGATGTGCGCGTTGCCGGAGATTTTCTTCATCGCGGCGAGCGGGCCCACCTGACGCTCGGGCAAGCCGACGCTACGCTCACCATTGATGCCGATGGCGTCGACTTGCGCGGCAGTGGGGCCGATGAGGACTACGTTGCCGAGGTCGGCGTTTTTAAGCGGAAGGGCGTGGCCTTCGTTCTTGAGAAGTACGGCGGAGTCTTCGCCGGTCTTCTCGATGATCTTGGCGTTCTCTTCAATTGCTTGTGCTGTGACGTCATGCTTCTGCTGGCCGTCCAGGTAGCCGAAGCGCTCAATTTGCAGAAGGACGCGGCCGGCGGCGCGGGTGACGGCTGCCTCATTGATGGTGCCGTCTTTGAGTGCTTCAGAGATTTTCTTCTGGTCAAGCTTGACGCCGAAGTCGCTCAAGTCTGGCGAGGCGGGTTTCGGCTCTTCGGGGATGTGGCCGCCGAACATATCGGCGAGGGCTTCGGATATGCCATTGGATGGCGGAGGTGGCGGAACGGGCTTGAGGTCGAAGAAAGACGGGAGTGTGAAGACGGCGTTGTCGGCGGGCTCGCCAGGCATCTCCATGTCGAGGCCGGCGTTGAGGAAGTTGACGGCGTGCGTGGCGCCCCAGTCAGAGGTGACAAAGCCCTGAAAGCCGACCTGGTCGCGAAGAATTTTTGTCAGCGTGGAGTCGTTGCCGCAAGCGAACTGGTCGTTGACGCGATTGTAGGAGCACATGAGCGACGCGACGTTGGCCTTGGAGGCTGCGTCGAAAGGAGCGACGTAGATTTCATGCAACGTCTGATCGTCGACGTAGATGTTGGTGGCGTCAGAGTCATAGGCGACGAAATGCTTGATCTGCGCCATGACGTGTTGCGACTGGATGCCCTTGACTTCGCCTACGCCCATGACGGAGGTGAGGAAGGGATCTTCGCCGAAGGTGTTGTAGCCGCGCCCGAATTCGAGGTCGCGGTCGATGTTGACGAAAGGTTGAAGTGCTACATCAATTCCAAGAGAGCGGGCCTGGCGGCCGATGACGAGGCCGTTGAGCTCGGCGTCCCTGGCACTGAAGGTTGCGGCGACGCCCATGGTTGCGGTTTCTGCCTGCGAGGGATGACGCGTGAGCACGCCGGGAGGGCCGTCAGCAAAGCGCAGACCGGGAATGCCGAGACGCGGAATGCCGGCGAGATAACCGGCCTGGCCCTGGTAGACCTTCGGATCTTCCTGTGTGCCGTGGATGAGCGTGATTTTTTCCTGGAGCGTCATCTGGCTCAACAGCTTGTCCACGCGTGCGTTGCCCGTGACGGTGGGTACGGATTGCGCGAATGAGAGAGAAGCGGTGAGGCAAAGAGTGGCGAGAGATGCGATGGCTGGATGGATATGTTTGTATGCTGGCCTGAAGGTCATGGTCGTCCCCGTGCGTGATATCAAGCTGTCCCATTGCTTGCATGGTCATTTTGCCGGACAAGATTAGAAGGCATATGAGGCTGGCTACAGTAGAACGGCTAGCAGTCTAACACTCGCACCGAAGGATAGGTGCGTTAACTTTTGTAAGTCATGCGCAGGGCACAGGGAGATTACAGGAAGGGATAGAGTATTTATAATTCGGCTCAAGCCATTGCATGGATATGCGCGTCCCCATCTTTGGTTTTCCTGTGCGGCATGAGCAAGCGAATTGCGCTGCGAATTGTTCCCCTGTTGCCTTTACTTAGTACTTAATTATGTTTCTTAACTCTTGCGTCAACATTGCATGGATTATTTGAGTTGAATCCTGGACGAGGGAGGGGGCATAAGCCCCATTATGCGTAGACTACGAATGTTTTTTTTCTCTATTATTTGGCGTCGAAATTTCCTGTTTGCACTTTTGCTATTGATTCCGGCTGTTGTGGCTCCGTGCCAGCAGGAATCGCAGGAGAGTGCCAGCGCGTCGAGTGCGCCGGCCGTTGCTGCCGAGCCTGAGCGGCAGGACAGCGAGATTGGCGTTACCGGGCTTGGATCCTTTGGCCACTATCACATCTTTGCCAACTCATGGTGGAGCTACCTGGATCTGGCGCAGGTGGAGTATGACCGCCACTCCTGGGGCTACAAGGCCGGAGCGCGTATGGATTATTCAGCGTCATTTGCGCCGATGGTGTTGCTGTGGCAGCCATCCAAGACGGACGTGTGGGGCAATCCTGGTAGCAAGCAGCATGAGCTGAATTACGGTATAGGGATAGCTCCAATTGGATTGCGCATGACGTGGCGCAGCCAGAAGAACTTGAAGCCGTATTTTCTGATTCGCGGCGGTGTGCTTGCCTTCGATAAGAAGGCCGTTTCGCAGTACGCGTCTTACTTGAATTGGAGCCTGGAGATTGGACTCGGGGCGCAGTTCAAGATTGCGCCGCGCTGGGATGCGCGCATCGGCTTCAGTGATTACCACTTTTCCGATGCGTTTATGACGCCCAGCAATCCGGGGTTGGACTCGATGACCTATACCTGCGGTCTGATGTATCACCTGAAGCCCAGGAGCCGATAAGGAACTGCCGCTAAGGAAGCGGCAACTCCTTATCGAGACCCGCTGCGATCAAGTCTTCGCTCAGCTTGTCTGCAGTGGAGAAGGTAATGGCCTGCATGCCGATGGCGCGAGCTGCCGCTGTGTTTTCCTCTTTGTCATCGATGAAGATTGTTTCTTCCGGCTGCATCTGCAGCTTGTCCAGCACCGCGTGGTAGATGGCCGGGTTGGGCTTGATGATGCCCAACTCGTAGCTCCAGATAAGCACGTCAAAGGTGTTGATCCATGGGTGCTCGACGATGATGGATTCGTGCACGCTGTCGCCCATGTTGGAGAGGATGGCGCGTTTGAGACCGCGCTGACGGATCTGCTCCTGCCATGCCACCATGCGCGAGTTGACTGTGGACCATACGCGGACATCGATACGGTTGAGCTCGCGTACGGTGGAGTCGGGAAAATCCAGGCCGGCGTCGTGGACGAACTTCTGCCAGTAGGCGATGCCGCTGAGAATGCCGGCGTCGTAGTCGTGGCGGTCCTGCCAGTAGAAGTGCTCGAACTTGTCACGGGCCAGGCCGGTAATGCGGATCAGTTCCGCGTGGGCTGCAGGGTCCTGGGGACCGGTGAGAACCATTCCATAGTCAAAGACAACTGCGCGCAGAGCCAAGCGGAATTCTCCTACGGCGCTTGAGGTATGGTGAAAAAGGCGCCTGCTTCTATTCTGCATGAAGCCACGGGGAGGCGCGTGGGGCGACGATGAGATTTGCGAACCGGACAAACTGGAATACGGAAGAGAGCGAGTTGTCGCGGGCATATCGCGAGCGGCTTGCAGCGGGGCTGCCAGTGGCGGATCTTACGGCGTCAAATCCTACGCGGTGCGGTTTTGATTATGGCGCGGAGTTGCTGGATGCGCTTGGGGATGAGCGCTCGCGGGATTACGATCCGCATCCGCTGGGGTTGCTGGAGGCACGCAAGGCTGTCTGTGCGTATTACGCTGACCACGGCGTGACGGTTGAGCCTGGGCAGGTAGTGCTGACGACGAGTACGAGCGAGGCTTACAGCTATCTGTTTCGCCTGTTGTGCGATCCGGGGACGGATGTGCTGGTGCCGCAGCCGGGGTATCCGCTGTTTGATTTTCTGGCGGCGCTGGATGATGTGCGACTGAAGAATGCTCCACTGGTGTATGACCACGGCTGGCAGATGGACCCGGAGGGTTTTCGGCGGGCGATTGGGGCGGCACATGAATCGAAGGTGCGGGCGATTATGCTTGTGCATCCGAATAATCCCACGGGGCAATTTACCAAGCCGTGGGAGGCGGAGGAGCTGGGAAAGCTGTGCCGCGAGTTTGGGCTTTCTCTGATTGTGGATGAGGTGTTTCTGGATTATGCGCTGCCGGCGGGGTCAAAGGCCGGGCCAAGAAGCTTTGCAGCGGGGCTGGAAGGCGTGCCGGTATTTGTGGTGAGTGGGCTGAGCAAGATTGCCGGACTGCCGCAGATGAAGTCGGGCTGGATTGTGGCGACGGGGCCGGCGAAAGAGGCAGCGATGGCCCGGCTGGAGGTGATTGCCGATACGTTTCTCTCCGTGAATGCTCCGGTGCAGTGGGCGCTGCCGAAGTGGCTGGGTGCGCGGCATGGAATCCAGGGACAAATCCGCGGGCGGGTTCGGGCGAACCTGGCAGAGCTCGACAGGCAGTTAGCGAGGCAGAAGGTTGTGACGCGGCTGGCAGTGGAAGGGGGATGGTATGCCGTGCTGCGGATTGCGGCGCTCGGGCCGGATGAGGTGACGGTGCGCAGGTTACTCGAGGAAGGAGTCTGGGTGCATCCGGGCTACTTTTTCGGGATGCCTGACTCGGGCTGGCTGGTGCTAAGTCTTCTGACCGAAGAGGGGGAGTTTAGCACGGGAGTAACCAGGGCTCTTAACTACTTAGACACGAATCAGCGAGATTACAAATTCAGCAATGTGCTTTAGGCGGCAGTTGAAGAATTATTTTTAATTACCTGAATTAGAATGACTTAATTTTTAAGAGGTTCCGGCGGCTACTGTTGCAGAAATGGGTTCATCGCGCGCTCGTCTCCGATTGTTGTTGCGCGACCGTGGCCGGGGATGACCTTTGTATCTTCGGGTAGAGTCAGCAGCTTGGTGTAGATGGAGTCGATGATCTGCTTGCTGTTGCCGCCGGGCAGGTCGGTGCGGCCAATGCTGCCGTAGAAGAGCGTGTCGCCGGCGATGACCATTTTGAGCGGGGCGAAGTGCAGGCTTACGGAGCCTTGTGTATGGCCAGGCGTGTGGAGAACCTGCGCGGGATAGTTTTCAAGGCCAACGGTCAGGCCGTCGGCGAGACTGGCATCAGGTGGGGCGATTTCAGGTGTTTGAACGCCGAGCCAACCGGCCTGCTGGTCCATCATCTTGAGCAGAGGCAGGTCGTTTTCGTTGAGCAGAATAGGGGCTCCGGTGAGGCGCTTGAGCTTGAGCGCGCCGCCGACGTGGTCAATGTGGGCGTGAGTGATGAGGATTTGCTTGAGCTTGAGTTTGAGTTCGGTGAGGCGCATATAGATGCGGCTGATCTCGTCGCCGGGGTCAATGAGGATGGCTTCGCTGGCCTGTTCGTCGCCCAGGAGAGTGCAGTTGCACTGGAGCAGGCCTACTGGGAAGGTTTCGAGAATCATTTCATGATTCTAAGGGACGAGTGGCGAAGGACGGGTGACGAGAAAGCAAAAGACCGCGCAAAAGCGCGGCCTTTCTAATGGCAGAAACTGTTCTTACTTCGTCTTGGCGGGAGCCGAGGTCTGCGTGCCATCAAGGACCGAGTGGCCGTGGTTCGAGCGGACGTAGAGGATCGTCAGGCTGAGCGAAGTAATCATGAAGATCACCGCGGCCCAGGTAGTGAGGCGGGTGAAGATGTTGGCTGCGGCGCGGGGACCGAAGGCTGTCTGCGAGCCCTGTCCGCCGAAGGCGCCTGCGAGGTCGGCCGAGCGGCCCTGCTGGAGCAGGACTACGCCGATCAGGAAGAGGCTGACGATCACGTGGATCGCAATAACAAAGTAGAGAAGAATCTGCATTTTGATTGCTGCTTTCTCTTTGGAAACCGGCCCGGAGGAAGGGACACGGACCGAAAATCTTGGTGCGGAGGACGGGACTTGAACCCGTATGGAGTTACCCGCTAGCACCTCAAGCTAGTGCGTCTGCCAATTTCGCCACCTCCGCAGGTGACCTTAATGAGTATATCAAAAGAGAAGCCGGTTCGTGGAGCATTGCGAGTCAACAAGTTAACGCATTTCGAAATCAGCGTGTTAACACTGTATTTGCAGATTTTTCGGGTGCAGATTTCCGGTTTGCAGCAGCGTTGGATTTCAACAGCCAATAGTGAAAACCATCGATAATGGCGTTGAGCGCGGCCTGGTTCATATCGCTGCTGACTCCGGCCGTGATCCAGGGCTCGTGGCCTTCGGCAGCGAAGCTGGTGGTCACGCGGACGCGGGCGGCGGAGTCATGCGCAGAGACATCGATGGCGGTGATGCTGAAACGGCCGAGACGTATTTGCTTGAGCTCGGGGAAGTGCTTATCGAGCTCGCTGCGCATGGCGCGGGTGAGGGCATCGACGGGGCCTTCGCCCTCGGCACGGCTGGTGACGATGGCGCTTCCAATGCCGAGAGACATGAAGGCCTGCACGAAGCGGTTGCCGGCTTCGTCAGATTCGTCGAAGATGCGCCAGGTGCGGACGGTGAAGAGGTCAGGCAGCGTGCCGAGCGCTTTCATGCAGGCAAGCTTGAAGGAGACTTCACTGGCCGTGAAGCCGCCACCGTCGATCATGGCGGTATTGGTATCGATGAGCAGCTGGGCTTGCACGGGGTCGAGCGGTACGTCGAGCTGTTCGGAGAGCAGAAGAATATTCGCTTTGCCAGAGTGCGCGTTGACGCCAATAGCGGGCGTTGCACCAACCTGTGCCGGGTTGCACCAGAGATACGCGCCGGGGTTTTTGCGCTCACTGGAACCGTGCATGCCGGCCCAGGTACCGAAGGCTCCGTGGCCAACGATGGGCGCGCCGTGAGGGACGTCGAGTGAGAAAGCGTCGTAGGCTGAGTGCGCGAGGCTGGTGAGGCCAGTGAGGGACGCGGCGGGGATGAATTCTGCTTCGCCGCGGAGCTGCATGCTGCCGATGACGGTGGTGAGGTTCACGTTGCCGCAACGCTCGCCGGTGCCGAGGAGCGTGCCTTGCACTTGCACGGCTCCCGCAAGAATCGCAGCACGCGCATTCGCAACTCCCAACCCGCGGTCCGTGTGTCCGTGGAAGCCGAAGTTTGCGGCAGGGTATTGCGCGACGAGGCTGCGGATGACTTCAGAGACTTCTTCCGGGCTGGAGCCGCCGTTGGTGTCGCAGATGACGATGCGGCTGACGCGCTGTTCTGCGCATTGATTCACGAGCGCGCGGAAGTGGTCGAGGGTCTGGAGTGCGAAGCCGGATGTGGAGGGCTGACCGAACTCCTGGCGTCCACAGGCTGCATCCATCGCGTGCTCTAAATCAACCAGTACCTCAAGCCCCTGGTCCTGCAGATACGCAATAGTCTCCCGCGCCATCAGCAGATTTTCCTCTGGAGAAGTCTCAAGCGAACGCTCCACATCCAGCAGGCGCGACTTCACAACGATTACCGCAGCGGGAATATGAGCTTTCCGCGAGACGATGAACTCAAGATCGGGCCAATGTTCGACGCGCGTGTCGCGTCCGCGCGTGCGGCCAAAGAGGGCAAGCTTCATGGTGTCGATATTGGCGGTGCGGAGCGAGTCGGCAAGCTGAGTAACGAAATGATTGGCTCCGGCAAAGCCGATCTCCGCGTAGTGCACGCCGAAGGCGCCCATGCGCTCAAGGAGATTCATGGCGGAGGGCACGGAGATTTCGAGGTTCGGCTGCTGAAGGCCGTCGCGGAGGCTGGTGTCGAATACTTCAACTTTGCGGGTCGTGCTTGCGGTCATGTCTTCCTGCTTTCCGTGTCTTGAGTTTGCGTTATGCGGTGAGCTGTTCCATCCAGCGGGCCAGTTCCTGCTCGTCTGCGGTGCCTGCGGCTTGCGCAAGCTGGATGCTGCGGCGCTCTTCGGCGGAGCGGTTCTGGCTGAGCTTGAATTTTCCTTCGATGCGGGTGATGGGAATGCGAAAGCCCATGATTCCGGCCAGCATGGTTCGGCGGTAACCGTGGGGAAGGGCCCGCCAGCGCTCCATGTAAGACGGCTCGTTCTTCTGGATCAGTTCTTCGACGAGTCTGCTTTTGCCGGCATCCTCTTCTATCAATTCCAGCGTGCCGTAGGCGTGGATGGCGATGTAGTTCCATGTGGGCACGGAGAGCTCTTCGGTGTAGAGCGTCGGCGAGACGTAGGAGTGCGGGCCAGGGAAGACGACAAGTGTTTCATGGCCGGAGAGCGCCGACCAGTGCTTGTTGGCGTGGGCAAAGTGGCCTTCGATGATGCCGTGCTCGCCTTCGTCTTTCACGACAAGAGGCAGGTGTGTTGCGGTCGGCCCGGTTTCGCCGGGGCCGAAGAGGATGGCGAAGGAATACCTCTGCATCGCTTCCAGCAGTACGTTGCGATCGTTAACTTGGTTGAACTTTGGGCTATACATTGCGCTCCACGTGTCTTAGTGTCTTGCAAGGAAAATGGAAAGGCCACCAGCCGCGCTTGCGGGTGGTGGCCTGGAATCCTTCCGGTGCTGCTCAAATCTTATTCGTCAGGCTCGTTTTCCCGCATGCGCAATGTGGCCGCTAATTCGAATAGCGGGAAGGATGCGCGAGATGGAAAGGATGCGGTGCATGACGTTGAGTATGAGTAGACCAGAGTTCCGGTGGTGCGGTCAAGGATGGCTAAAAGAGCGAGCCCAGTTTTACGAAGCCTTCAAGCTCGATGAGATGTTGACCCGGCGGCGGTGCGGAGACTTCCGCGTGTTCGAGGACCCATGTGTCTTTGTGAACAAGGAAGACGGCATGCAAACCGGCGGCGAGCGAGGGGTTGATGTCGCTCTTGGGGCTGTTGCCGATCATCCAGCTGGATTGCGGCGTGAGGTTGTGGCGCTGCACTACGGCGCGATAGGAGTGGGGGTCTTTTTCGGCGACGATTTCTACGGCGGAGAAGTGCTTGGCGAGGCCGGAGCGCTCCAGCTTACCGGTCTGCTCGCGCTGGTCTCCCTTGGTCATCAGAATGACACGGTGGCGCGTGGCCAGGTCAGCGAGGGTTTCTTCTACGCCGGGGAGCAGCTCAATATCGTGCTGGTCAATAATGCTGGTAAAGCCGTGGATACAGTTGACGTGCTCGTCGGTTGCGGAGCAGGCGGCCAAGCGCTCATAACACGTAACAAGCGACCGGCGGAAGCTGTGGAGCCCATAGCCGTGGGCGAGGATGGTCTCGTGCTCAACGGCGTTGAGGTGCTGGCGAACTTCGGCCGGGGTGTGCGATTTGTGATCGAGCCAGGCGATGAAGTTGGCGATGGCACGCTCAAAGTAAATGTTGTTTTCCCAGAGCGTGTCGTCGGCGTCGAAAAGCAGAGTCTGGCCGGCAGGGAATTGAGGCATGGAAGTATGGTATCGGAATTCTGTGCGCCTCTGAAACTCCTTCAAAATTCTTAACCAAGAAGTGGTGGCAAGTAGTGGGGAGGGTTGCTACACTCGCCTTTTACGGAGGTCACGAATGAAAACTCTGTTGCGTTTCTTGCCAGTCGCTCTGCTTGCCTGCCTGCTACCCAAGGCATATGCTGCGGACCTTTCCGGTGTATGGAAAGGTGCGTTCGACTTTAATGACGAGACCATCGCTACTACGCTGCATTTAAGCGAGAGTGGTGCGACGATTACGGGCACGGTGGAGGGGCTTCCCACCTCTCCGACTGCGATTCACGATGGCAAGCTGGACGGCAGCCTGCTCAGCTTCTGGGTCAATACGGACTATCAAGGAGAAACCTACAAGCTGATCTTTAAAGGCAAGGTGGGCGACCAGAAGATCGACTTCAACTTCGGCACGGATGACGGCAGCTGGGGCACAGCGATGAGTGTGAAGCGCGAAGCCACGGACATGGCCGACGTGACGGGAACCTGGAAGGGATCGTTTGATCTTTTTGGCGCGGACACGCCTGTGACTTTTAACCTCAAGAGTGATGGTGCCACGGTCACGGGTGCAGTGCTGAACGCTGACGGCAAGTCCAACGAGATTCACGACGGAAAGATCGATGGAACCACCGTCACCTTTTGGGTGAATACCGAATACCAGGGCGAGAACTATGTTGTGCAGTACAAGGGCAAGATTTCGTCCGATTCCATTAACTTTGACTTCGGGATTCCGGATGGAAGCTGGAGCTCTACGGTTAGTGCGAAGAAGGTATAAGGCAAGGGACTAGGGACATAGGGACTAGGAAAGGCAAAACCCACCGTGTAGCGGTGGGTTTTGCCTTTGTGGCTACTTTGCAGGAAGTGTGTAGTCGAGGACGTAGCTGTGTTTGCCGCCTGCTGCGATGGTGATGGTCAGTGTGCCTGTGATACCTGCGAGGTCGCCCGTACCTGAGCCGGAGATAACCTCCACGCGGAGCTCAAATTTACCTGCGTGCATGGTGCCCCAGTGTTGCAGAGCGAAGGTGCCTTTGTGGCCATCCAGCGTGCCGGTAACTTCTTCTACAGCGGTGTAGCCTGCGGAGCCGGATGCGGGGTTGCCGTAGGCGAGCATTTCGCCTTTGGCTGTGGCTTCAAGTGCTCCGTGATATTGCTTGTCAAGCGAGAAGCGGCCGATGCCGGTGCCGGTGGTGACTTCGTCGGCTTGCATGGGTGCGGTCTTTACGTCGAACGGGCCTTCTGCGTGATGGCTCATGCGGGTTTCCTTTGCTTGTGGAGATTGCGTGGCGTGTGCTGTGGTGCTGAGAAGGATTGCGGCAAGGAGGATGCTGCGTAGCATGACGCCTTCACGGTAGCACGAAAAAGGGAACGGTTGAGAGGTTACAGTGGACAGAAAAACGGCCCGGAAATGAGGTGACCATTTCCGGGCCGCAGGACATCCACTGTTTACTGTCCACTGCTCTGTTTCGCAAGCCACTGCTTAAGGTTGGCTTCCTGCAGACTGCGTAGTTCGATGCAGCCGTTGATGCGCTCGACGGAGTGACGTATGCCCTGGTCGGCGGAGGCAACCTTGTGCGAGGCCCAGAACTGCTGCACATCTTCGCGGTCAGCGGCAGAGCAGAAGCTGCCGGTGGAGCTGACGAGAATGTTGCCCAGCTCCGGCGTGAGCACCGCATGGATGGCGTCCCAGTGGTCCTTGATGTACTGCCAGGCCATGGGGCGGTTCTTTTCGTTGCTCATGACGATGGCGAACTGAATGGCTGCATCCTGGCTGCGCACCTTGGGGGTGAGCGCGTAGTCAAGCGTGCTGCGGGCAAGCGTTGGGTCGTCAAAGACAGCGCTCAGTTGCAGGGCGAGTTCCTTAACAGCGGGGTTGGGTGAGGTTTCATAAACCTGCCGCAGCTTGTCGTAAAGCGCCTGGTCTCCGTTGTGCGCGGCAATGGCGAGCGAGGTCTGGCCGAGTGTGGGGTCTACCGAGGTTGGGTCGGCGAGGAACTTGTCAGCGTTCTCGCGGGCCTGCTTGAGCACCGCTGGATCCTTGGCGCCGGCCAGCACGCTGAAGAGCGTAGAGCGCAGCTCGATCGTTGCGGGCGTGTCGTTGGGTGAGGGCGCAGGCAGCTTGGCATACTGTGGCGCGAAGTTAGTGCGCAGCCAGGCGGCCAGGCCGTCCTTTTCGTCCTGCGTGGAAGCGATCTGACCGCGAATGGTGGAGACGCCGCTGAGCGCGGCGCCGAGAACGGCGGCGCTTGAGTCAGACTTTACCGCGGTGACCAGGTTGAGGTAGTCGCCGACGGTGGCCTTGTTCGCGCGGACCTGCGCCCACTCGCCGCCGATGAGGCTGATGCGCTCGGTGGGCTTGAGGGCGGTTTCAATGTTGGAAACGATGGCGGAGTAATCGGACGGCGCGTAGGTTACGCGATAGTAGCCCGTGCCGCCGGCGTTCGCGAAGAAGGGCGTAGAGGACGGCGCTTTGAGGCTGGTGGATTCCGGCGTCAGAATTTCGCACTGGCGCTTGTCGCCTTCAGCCTTGAAGCAGACGGGGACAGTCCACTTCTGCGCTGGGTTGGGGGTGATAGATGGGCTCAGGAAGAAACGCTGCTGCGCGACAGAAGCGCTGCCACCGGAGGCCTGGCCAAAGGTGAGGATGGGCTCGCCGGGCTGCGCTACAAAGCTCTCCATGATCTTGTCGACGGGCTTGCCGCTCGCCTGCGTCTGCGCACCCCAGAAGTCTTCTGCCGTGGCGTTACCGTACTCATGCGCGGCCAGGTAGTTATGCACGCCTTTGCGGAAGGTCTCTTCGCCAAGGTAGTTCTCAATCATCAGCAGCACGGAGCCGGCCTTGCCGTAGCTGATGCCGTCAAACATCTGCTCAATCTCTTCGCGTGTGTCGGCCTTGGCGCGGATGGCGCGGGTAGTAGGCTGTGCGTCGAGATTCAGAGAGCCTTCCGTGGTGCCAACCATCTCCTGCTTGATATCCCATTCGGGGTGCATCACGTCGATGGCTTTGGATTCCATCCACGTAGCAAAGCCTTCATTGAGCCAGGTATTGTCCCACCACTGCATGGTTACAAGGTCGCCGAACCACTGGTGCGCCATCTCATGCGCAATGACTTCAGCTACGTTCTTCTTCGCGCCGACGCTGGCGGTTTTGGGATCGAGGAGCAGGTCGGTTTCACGATAGGTGATGGCGCCGAAATTTTCCATCGCGCCTGCTTCAAAATCAGGAATCGCAATGAGGTCGAGCTTCTTGAGCGGGAAGTGAATACCGAAATAGTTGTTGTAGTAATGCAGGACCCACTCGGCCACATCCACACCGTAAGTAGTAAGCGGAAGCTTGCCCGGCGTAGCGCAGACGCGGATATCCACGCCGTCAGAGGCGCCCTTGGAGCATTCGAAATCGCCGACGAGGAAGGCCAGCAGGTAGGTGGACATCTTCACGGTGCGGTCAAACTTGAGCGTGTGCTTATCCGCACCCGGTCCCGGTGTATCGGAAACAATAGCTCCGTTCGAGATGGCGGTGTCGCCCTTATCGATGACGAGCGTGACGTCAAAGGTGGCCTTGAAGGCGGGCTCATCGAAGCTGGGGAAGGCGCGGCGAGCATCGGTCGATTCAAACTGCGTAACGGCGTAGTTGCGCTTGGGCTCTTTCGAGAGATAGAAGCCACGCAGCTTGTCGTTGAGGATGCCGGTGTAGTGGACGGTCAACACGGCCTTCCCGGCGGGGAGAGTGTCGGGGAAGGTGAAGGTCGCTACTTCCTTCTCATCGTCGGTCGCAACCGTGGCTGTCTGCTCTTTGCCTGCGGCCTTCACCGTAACGGACTCGAACTTGATTTCGGCGGAGTTGAGCGTGATGGTCTTCGAAGGCTCTTTCAGCTCAACGTCGATGGTTTCAAAGCCGGTGAAGGTGGCGGTCTTGAGGTCCGGCGCGAGGGTCAGCGCGTAGTGCTCGGGAATGACGGTTTTAGGCAGGCGCTCGGCGCGGGCTGCGGGAACGAGTGCGGCAAGCAGAGCTGCGCCAGCAACAACGGCGCGAAACGGAAGAGCGGAACAGCGGAGATTCATTGCGGACCTCAAATGTTTGTGTTGCGTTCAGATGTGTGGCCTTGAATGAGAACCAAGCCGGAGAGTAGGGACGCGGGCAATGTTAGTCCAAAACTTCATTTTAGGGCAGCGGTTTGGTACTTATTTCCTCTACGCAGACATGGAGCGTCCGGTTCCGGAATGGAAGTGAAGTGAGGAATTGTGTGGCATGTCGCTTACTGTGCGTGCTCGGCTGTCTTCTCTGCCGTTGCCAGGATGGGCTGTACCATTGCCTGCAACTGGGACACAAGCTCGTTTACAGGTTGGCGGTCCGGCTTTTTGAGCCATTCCTTCACCGCGCCGTAGATAGACCAGCTTGCTGCCGCGGTGGCAATGTCATTCGGCTCCGGCATTCCGCGCTGCATCACCCTCCGGATTGCCTCGACGATAGCCGCATCCTTCAGCGGTTCGAAGGAGCTCTGGCTCTCGCACATCCCTCGCGTGTGTATCTCCATCAGAAAATCGCAGACAGTGCGAATCAGCGGCTCCTCGCTGCCCGGACCTTCGTAACGCACATTGCGCTCATGCAGCATGGCATGAAAACCGCCGGCCACCAGGGCAGCAAACAGCGTGTATTTATCGGTGTAATGGTCGTAAAAAGTGGCGCGGCTGATCGTGGCCGCATCCGTAATTTCCTGCACCGAAATCTCGTCGAAGCTGCGGGTTTGCAAAAGCGTACCTAAGGCTGCCTGCAGCATTTGCCGCGTGCGGCGGATACGCGGGTCCCGCACTTCGCAATCGGAGATAGGCATGAAAGCTCCTGGAAAGAGCCTATCAAAATTAAATGGAACCTTAAAACTACATTAGTCGTCTAAGATACATCTGTCGGATTTCTTCCGAAGGAGATTGAAAATGCCCACGTTGTTACAGATTGACTCAAGTCCCAGCCCTTACTCGGTCAGCCGCGAGCTGACTGCCAAGTTTGTGAAGAAATGGAAGGAAGCCAATCCGCAGGGCACGGTTGTCGTGCGTGATCTGGTCCAGAACCCGCCCATACCGGTGAACAGCGCGTGGATAGGTGCGGCTTACGTTCCCAAAGACGCCCGTACGGCTGAGCAGAATGCCGCGCTGGCGCAGTCCGACGCCCTGATCGACGAGCTGTTCAATGCCGACGAAATTGTCATTGGCGTGGCGATGCACAACTTCTCCATCTCGTCGTACCTCAAGCTGTGGATTGACCAGATCGTCCGCGTCGGCCGTACCTTTAGCGTTGGGCCCAATGGCTATGCCGGCCTGGTGAGCGGCAAGAAGGTTACCATCCTCGCAGCTTCCGGCGCAGACTACTCTGAGGGCACGCCTTTCGCTCCCTACAACCACGCTGACCCCTACGTTGCTGCGGTTTTCGGCTTCCTGGGCGTTACGGACCTGAAGGTGATTCGTGCCGGTGGCACCTCTGCGCTCGCCAAGCCCGAAACAGATCGTACGGCTTTCCTTAAGCCGGTGATCGAAAAGGTAGACGCGGTTTTCGCATAAACCCGCGCAAGAATCACGCAGACGCGTAATAACAGACGCGTAATAACAAGGGATAAAGGCAGGCCGGGGATTTATTCCTGGCAATCAATCTGGCAAAAGGAGTGGGGGCCTTTAGGCCCTGAGGTATGCCTCTTGCCTCTTTGTACATCCGCGCCATAATAGCGCGGCGGAAAACAAAACGTCCGGCGCTTTTGCGCGGGACGTTTTGTCATTTTGAGGTTTTCTTGGGCAGTAGGGAATCGAGCAGCAGGAGGCATGCGCCCACAACGACGGCGGAGTCGGCTACGTTGAAGTCCGGCCAGTGGTAGTGGAGGATGTGGACTTCGAGGAAGTCGATCACCGAGCCGTAGGCGATGCGGTCGTGAAGGTTGCCAAGTGCTCCGCCGAGGATGAGCGCCAGCGCGACGGAAGCGCGAGTGATGCGGCTGCCCAGCAAGGTGAGCGCAACAAGCACAACCAGCGAGGCCAGCGCCGTAAATCCAATCAGTCCCCAGCGAACCGAAGTCGGCGAAGTCGAATCCGCAAACAGCGAAAAGGCTGCGCCTTCGTTCGTCCAGTGGCTGATGTAAAAGACGCCATCAATCACGGGAATCGAGCGGCCGAGGGGAACGTGCGCCGAGACCAGCTTCTTGGTGAGCTGGTCTGCAGCGTAGACGATTGCGGAGATGAGGAGCAGCCAGGGAAGGCGGCGCGGGGCTTGCAGACTCATGCGACGGGCTCCGTGTTCTGCGGCTCCTCGATTTGCATTTCACGCAGGGCCGACTGGCAGCGGTCGCAGACGTTCTCCCAGATGCCATAGCTCGAGACTCTCGGCATGTAGTTCCAGCAGCGGGCGCACTTGTGGCCGCTGGCGGGGAGTGCCTTTACGCTTAGCTCTGAGCTTGCCAATACGATGACGCGAGAGACGTTCAGAATCTCCTTGAGTCCATCAGCGTGTTTTTGCAGCAAGGCTAGCTGGTCGCCGGATGCGGCAATTTCGACATCTGCTTCGAGGCCTTTGCCGATGTGCTTCGCCTGACGCTCTTCTTCGAGAACGCGAAGGGCTGCGTCGCGGATTTCGAAGACCTGCTTCCATTCGTCCAGCAACGTTGCGGGGCTTTCAGAGAAGACTTCTTCCGGTTTGGGGAAGAGTGCGAGATGCACGCTGGCTTCGCGGTTGGCTACGGTGGGTAAATGTTCCCACACTTCCTCGGTAGTAAAGCTGAGAATCGGGGCAGTCAATCGCACCAATGTTTCCGCAATCTTCCAAAGCACCGTTTGCGCAGAGCGGCGTGCTGCGCTGGTAGGCGCAAAGGTATACATGCGGTCCTTCAGCACATCGAGGTAGAACGAGCTGAGGTCCACAATCGCAAACTCATTCACCGCGTGATACACACGATGAAACTCAAACGCCTTGTACCAGCCGAGGACTTTCTCAGTTAGGTCGCGAGTCTTCGCCAGCATGTAGCGGTCAAGCGGCAACAACTCCGCTTCCGGCACAGCATCGGCTGCGGGCGTAAAGCCATGCAGATTGCCAAGTAAAAACCTGAACGTATTCCGCAGCTTGCGATAGATTTCGGCGCAGCGGGCCATCAGGTTTTCGCTGGCAGCCATGTCTTCACGGAAATCAACCGATGCAACCCACAGGCGCACAATCTCGCCGCCCATGCGGTTGGCGATATCGACCGGATCAACGCCATTGCCAAGCGACTTCGACATGGCGCGCCCCTGCTCATCGAGCGTCCATCCCGCCGTAGCCACATGCGAATAAGGCGCACGCCCACGCAGCGCAACCGAAGTCAGCAGGGAAGAGTGGAACCAGCCGCGGTGCTGGTCGCCGCCTTCCAGGTACAGAACCTCAACGCCCTTGCCGTCCTGAAAATCCGCGTAAGCGCTCTTCAAATCCGCATCGGACTCCGAAACGGCCAGCCAGCTTGTGCCGGAGTCGAACCATACATCCAGAATGTCCGTCTCTTTGCGGAACTCGTCCTTGCCGCAATTGGCGCACTTCACTCCCACGGGCTTCAGCGCAGCCACATCCGTCGTATGCCACGCCTCCGCGCCTTCCTTCTCGAAAAGCTCAACGATCTTTTTATTCAGCGCGGCATCAATCAACGGCTGCTGACAGCTTGTACACATCAGCACCGCAATCGGCACACCCCAGATGCGCTGGCGGCTGATGCACCAATCTGGACGCGTGGCAATCATGTTCGTGATGCGCTCTTTACCCCACGACGGGTCCCACACCACCTTGTCGATCTCTTCAATCGTCAACTGGCGGAACGTTGTCTCCAAGCCATCCGCGCGCTTCATCGGCGTTTCCAGCGAAATGAACCACTGCTCAGTAGCGCGGAAGATGACCGGGTTATGGCAGCGCCAGCAGTGCGGATACGAGTGCTCGATGTCGGCCCGCGCGAGAAGCGCGCCTTTTTCTTTCAGCAGCTCGATGATGATCGGGTTTGCCGCAAAGACCTTCTTGTTGTCATAGGGCGCTGGTGTGTCGCCGGGCCAGTCCACTGCATGAATCACACCCGCAGCATCGACGCGGCACGTCAGGTCGAGGTCGTAGCGCTGGCCGGTGTAGAAGTCATCCGCGCCGTGCGAGGGAGCAGTGTGAACCGCGCCGGTGCCGGCGTCGGCGGTAACGTACTGTGCAAGCACGCCAAGAATCGTGCGATTCAAAAATGGATGCTGAAACTGGGCGCGCTCCATGACACGGCCTTTGAAGCGGGCGAGCTCCCTCGTTTCGCCAAGATTGCAGGCAGCCACAACCGCAGCAGCCAACTCAGCCGCGACGATGTAGACCGCACCGGATTCAACCTGCAACGCCACATAATCAAAGTCCGGATGAAACGCCACAGCCAGCGACGCCGGCAGCGTCCACGGCGTAGTCGTCCAGATGATCGTATAAACTTCGCGACCTGCCAGCGCCTCATTCAGCCTGGCTGCGTCCGACGTCAGTCTGTAGCGCACATAAACCGAAGGACTCGTGTGCTGCTCGTACTCAATCTCAGCATCCGCTAACGCCGTCCGGTCATGGATGCACCAGTAGACCGGCTTCAATCCGCGATAGACAAAGCCCTTTTCCAGAAAACCGTACAGCGCCTCCAGCGTCTTCGCCTCGTACTCGCGGGACATGGTCTTGTAGGGCTGATCCCACCGTCCAAAAACACCAATCCGCTCGAATTGCGCGGTCTGCAGATCGACGTATTTCTGCGCATAGGCGCGGCAGGCCTCAAGCACCGCGGGCGCGGGCATTTCCAGCTTCTTGCGGCCCAGCTGCTCGTCGACCTTAATCTCAATCGGCAGGCCGTGGCAGTCGTAGCCCGGCACATAGGGCGAGTCAAAACCCGCCATAGTTTTCGACTTGACGACAAAATCTTTCAGGCCCTTGTTGAGGGCGTGGCCCAGGTGAATGGGGCCGTTGGCATAGGGTGGGCCGTCGTGAAGCAGGTAGGTCGGGCGGCCTTCGCCAGATTTACGCAGAAGATCCCAGAGGCGCATTTCGGCCCACTTCTTCAGGCGAAGCGGCTCATTTTGCGGAAGATTTGCCTTCATAGGGAAGGCGGTTTGCGGCAACTGAAGGGTCGCCTTCAGCTCGGGTGCTGCAGACATTCTCGCTCCGTTTTGAACAATCTGTTCAACAATCTGATTCCTTTACCAGTGTAACTGGATTGGCAAGTAATTTTTGCGTAACAAGCGCCTGTGCTGTTCGTCTATTGTGTATGGAAGACCAAAGCAGTCTGGGATATGAGATTCTGGATAGTGAGGCAACGGAAACGGGGCCTTTTGCTATCCCAGTTAGCCAGGTGGGCTCTTCCAAAGTGGATTCCTCCACGGTGGGAGAGACACGGCAAGGCGCGGTCGAGCATAATGATTTAGTAGGGCAGCGAAGTTTGGCTGCTGCTCCGCTGAAGCAAAGGGGCACGAGAGCCATCGGCGAAGATGGCGGCGAAATTATGACGGAACCAGTCACCTCATCCCCGGTTATTGAACCGATTGCGGAATCTCAGTCTTCCAGTTCTGAGACAGGTCACGAACTGGATGCCCTGATGGGCAAGGCTTTTGATGAAAAGCCTATCTGGACGGATCTCTACGAGAATATCCGCGATGTTTTCTTCCCGAAGAAACTGCCACCGCTGGAACTGACTTCGAAGCCGATTGCGGTTGTGGACCCGATGGCTACGAAGGCGAATCCGTGGTCGGTGGGCTCGGCTGCCGTGATTAACGGCGGCATCGTTGCGCTGCTGCTCTTCTTTGGCGCGCGGCAGGTGATTCAGAAGATTGAGCCCAAGGTGGATGTGACCCCGGTAGACATTACGCCGTTCAAGTTGAACGCTCCAAAGCAGGCCCAGACAGCGGGCGGCGGCGGTGGCGGCGGTTCGCATGACATTGTGGACCCCATCAAGGGCCACCTGCCGAAGATTGAGCAGAATCCGCAGGTGCCGCCAATGGTGGCAGTGGTGGAGAAGCCGAAGCTGGCGATGGATTCCGCCATCAACGTGCAGAAGGACATCAAGCTGCCGGACAACCCGAATCTGCCGAATGTAGGCGTGACAAACTCGGCGAATGTCACACTGGCTTCGAATGGCCAGGGCTCGGGCGCAGGCATGGGCACGGGACATGGCGGCGGCCTTGGCTCAGGCAGCGGCAATGGCTTTGGTCCCGGCTCGGGCGGCAACGCGGGCGGCGGCCCGATGCGCATTGGCGGCGGCGTTTCGGCGCCGGTGCCGATCTTCCAGCCGGAGGCGGAGTTCTCAGATGAGGCTCGCCGGGCAAAGTACCAGGGCGAAGTGATGGTTTCGCTCATCGTGGACGCACAGGGTAACCCGCAGAATCCTCGCGTCGTTCGTCCGCTTGGCATGGGCCTCGATGAAAAGGCACTCGAAGCGGTGATGAAGTACAAATTCAAGCCCGCCATGAAGGACGGCCACCCGGTCCCCGTGTACCTGACGATTGCTGTGAACTTCCGGCTGTATTAAAGGGCAGGGAACAGGAAACAGAACAACAGCAAACCCCGCTTGCGCGGGGTTTGCTGTTGTTCGCGCACAATCCATCGATGAGTGCATTGCCTGTTGTCAACAGTTGGCACAACACAGCTTCCTGAATCGCAAACTTTTGGCTCGGCGAACTTCTCTTTTTCGACTTTAAGAATTGAGCTGGATTATCTATTCAGTGCGATAACCGATAGCCTTTATAGCCGCCGATCCCCTACGTTCTCGCAACTGTTCCAAATAAAGACTATTCGGCTGAATGTGCTTGCCTACAGATTCAATGATTCCGCTCGGCAACGATATCCCATCTGTTGAACCCGGCATTGGCGAGTCTTCCTGTATGCCCTTATCCCCAATTGCCCAGTTCATAGCACCCGGCGGATTCTGCACGGTAAAGACAACGGCCTCGTCGTTCCACAGCACAGACCATCCAATTGACCACCCATGTCCTGATCCCATAATGCCGCGGTTTCTGAGATACATGTTCCCATGTTCTATTACACTACTGTCCACCAGCAGGCCCGTGGACCATCGTTGGTGTCCTTCAATCTGGCCGTGTCCAGTGAACTTGCAGTGCAGCACGACCACAGGTCCTTCGGAATGAGATTGCGTGGCGATAAATGAAACCAAGTCACCTTTGCCAGTGCACCGGTCCAGTAATATCTGCGTTCCCTGCACCCGGAAATCGAAAGGTTCTGCACGACTAGTCACAGTCGCATGTTGTGTAACATCTATGTTCACCACCGTTAGTCTTTGCGCGTTCTGGTCAATGGCCACCGAGTTTGTAATATCCACAAAAGCAATTCCACGTAGCCAGGAATCGAGCACATTGCTCATAACGATCCCGTCAAACTCCGGATCGACGCGATAGGCAATCGTTCGATCGGGTGCAGAAATTCGTAGGTCTTCAACGCCTGTTTCAACAATCCGACCTGTTATCTCCACGCGAGTTACCGCAGGCTTTACGTCGGGATAAAATTGTGCGTCGAAGGAGTCGGTTAAGGGCACCTTCAGCGTCACCGCGTTTCCCTTGACCGACACCACTTGCCGCAACACACGGATATCATTCTGCACCCAATTTTCGGGCTTACCATTGCGTACAAGATGGTCCATCCCCATGAAATGCACCCACTCCGGTGTCACGGGTTTCACAATCTGAAGCGTATCTCCAGGGTGAATATCAGCCGCATTCGCCACGTGGATTACAGTCGCACCCGCCGGCACATAAGAGTCCGCAAGAGTAGTGCCCGGCTCCAACTCACGCTTCCGGAAGTCACCCTTGATCTCAATCGCAGTATGCGGATCGCCGCTCATTTCAAGCACAGTTGCATCTGTCCCCATCGCGCCTGCACCGCGCAGCACAACTCCGGAAACATTCATGTGAAGTGTGCCCTTCAGGTGGTAGGTGCCGGATGCCAGTTCCACAGCTCCATGAGTGCCTTGTTTGCCGGGAACAAGTTTTGCAACCCTGTCCAGAGCTGCCTGGATTGCAGGCGTGTCATCAGCCCCCCCCGTTGGCGATATCTTCACACGTGTTGCAACATGCGGCAGCGCCACGCCGCCACCTCGATAGCCAGCGCTCGAGAAATCCGGAATACGATCGCCTCTGGGTGTTGTTCCATAAACCAACTTTTTATCAGGACCAAAATGTACCCATCGAGAATCGCCTGAAAATGCCTGCGGCACAATCCGCGTGAGTACAAGTGGCAAAGGTTTATCTTTACCTTGAGTCGAGTTGCCAGTGATCGTATTTCCATCGGCGCTGACAATCCCTTTGTAGCTGACGTGATCTTCAGGCACGCTGTAGCTGAACTCATTTCCTGACAGAACGAAATTAGCACAAATGATTCCAAAAGCATCTTGGTCAGGACTGTCAATCGTGCCCGTCAAGGTAGTTGGAGAGCTTAACCGCACATGAAGCACGACATGCAACGGTTCCAGGTCTCCTTCGTCCAGACTTCCTTTGTAATCACCGGAAACGGTTGCCAAAGTGTTTGTGCGCCAACAGTACATAAGGCCGGTCAGACAGGCAAGAACCATTAAGAGCAGTTTGTAGATAGCTCTTCTTTTCAAGAACATTTCCTTCCCTGTACCATTCATAATGCTTGGAGAACAGCAGTTTTGGTGCCAAGGTATAGGCGCTCCAACGTACTGAATGTGTGAAGCTTTGTTCTCATAAGCATTCATTTATCTAAGCAAATGGCGTTCGCTGGTGGACACACATGTTCGGATTCGATCAACTTTCGGGCCGTGAGTAAGTATCATACGGTGATGCGTACGTGAGTTGCGCATTACCGCCAATCAACTCATTGTGCCACTGCCGATAGGTTCACTTCTCATCATCAAGTCATGCGGAATGTCCGGATTCCCATTTCCCGCCCTGTGGAAATCTCTTGTCAAGCCCCCAGCCAGAAAATATTTTCTAACCCCTTTCCCATCAACACAAAATTCTTCGATAGGTTTGCGGTGAATTAACCCCAAATATGCAACACTAAGAATGAGCAGAAGAAACGGCCCGATTCCCAAGGAATCGGGCCGTTCTGTTTTTCGCTGACTTGCTGACTTGCTAGGCGCAACACGCCGCTAACTTGCTACATCCACCCACCCCAAAGAAAGGATCACCATGCAGCCAATGGCAGGCACAACAATCTGTACCCCGTACCCTGCCTTTTACACAGTTGCACAGTTCAGGAATAAAGAAACTGCACAGTCCCTGTGCTATTGTCCGCAACGCGCACAAAACAAGTAGCCCCGGAATCGGGGCCACTGTGCGCAACGCGAGCAGGTACTCAGCAGACGAGACGCGAACGCGTCAGCTTGATCCCATCGAGCCGTCCGAGCAGAGTCACCGCGATCTTTTCAGGGTCGAAGAGTTGCTGGGCAGCTTGTTGGACCTGCTCGGCGGTTACAGCGTTGATGTTGGCGATGATCTCGTCGCTCGAGAAGAAGTGGCCGAAATAAATCTCCTGGCGTGCGAGGTTGGCCATGCGCGAGCTCGAGCTTTCGAGGCCCATGAGGATGTTGCCCTTGAGCTGGTCCTTGGCGCGGGTCAGTTCCTCTTCGCTGAGAGGCTGCTGCTTAAGCTTGGCGAACTCGGCCATGATGAGGTCGATGCATTCAAGCGCCTTACCCGCCGAGGTGCCGGCGTAGATGCAGAGACAGCCGGTGTCGCGGTAGGGCGTGATGTCGGAGTAGACCGAGTAAGCCATGCCGCGCTCTTCACGGATGGTCTGGAAGAGGCGCGAGCTCATGCCGCCGCCGAGGACGGTGTTAAGGATGAGCGTGATGTAGCGGTTGGAGTCCGCGATGGGCGGCGAGGGGACGCCGAGGCAGATCTGGACCTGTTCGAGAGCCTTTTTGTTGCGGAGCAGGATTTTGGCCGTAGTGAGCGGGGCTGGCTCTTCCACCAGGGTAGTGCCGGAGGGAAGCGCGCCGAATTTTTCGGTTACGGCAGCTACGAACTCGTCATGATGGAGGTTGCCGGCGGCCGAGAAGACTATGTTGCCGGAGTGGAACTGGCCGGTGTGATAGTCGAGAAGGCGCGGCTGGTCAAAGCTGGAAACTGTCGCCGTGGTGCCGAGGATGGGCTTTCCGAGCGGGTGGTCCTTCCAGAAGTTCTGCGTGAAGAGCTCGTGGACCAGAATATCGGGGTTGTCTTCGTCGATCTTGATCTCTTCGAGGATGACGCCACGCTCGCGCTCGATGTCGGGCGAGTTGAAGACGGGATTCAGGACGAGGTCGCTGAGGACGTCGAGGGCGATGGGGACGTGCTCGGCGAGGGACTTGACGTTGAAGCAGATAGTTTCCTTGCCGGTGAAGGCGTCGAGGTTGCCGCCGATGGAGTCCATTTCCCGGGCGATGTGCTGGGCGGAACGGCGGCGGGTGCCTTTGAAGACCATGTGTTCGACGAAGTGGGAGATGCCGTTGATTGCAGCGGCCTCGGCGCGGGAGCCGGATTTGATCCAGGCGCCCATGGAGACAGAGCGAAGGTGCTCCATGCGCTCAGTGAGAACGATGAGGCCGTTGGGGAGGACGGTGCGGCGAAGATTACGTTCAATGCTCATGTGCTCCCTATATTCTAAAGGCGGAGATAGGCCGGAGACGTGGAGCGGAAGCGGTCGACGGCTGTGGCTAATTGGACAAGACCTTGCGTGAAAAAGAAGCCAAATTCGTGCAAATTTCCCCAGATGCGGCGCGGAAGCCGCTCTTTGGGTTAGATGCGGTCGGGCTTGAGAAGGTAATAGCCGAGGCCGGGGAGCCGGCGTGGCGCGGGAAGCAGCTGGCGGAGGCGCTTTACCGCCAGCGGGTTGGCGGGCTGGACGGGATTACTACCTTTCCGAAGACGCTGCGCGAGAAGTTGGCAGCGGAGTTTGAAGTAGGGCGGCCGCAGATTGCACAGGTGTTTACATCCGTGGATGGGACGGAACGGTACCTGGTTGAGACTCCCAAAGGCGATACTGTGGAAACGGTCTGGATGCCGGAAGGGGATGGCGGCGAGACAGGCGACGGGACTGACGCGGATGAGAGTGACAGGACGTGGCATCGGGCTACGATTTGCGTTTCCAGCCAGGTAGGCTGTGCGGTTAACTGCCAATTTTGCCTGACGGCGAAGTTGGGGCTGCAACGAAACCTGACCGCCGGGGAGATTGCGGGGCAGGTAGTGGCGGTTCTGGACCGGCAGCGCGTGGAGATCGGGCGCGACCGCGTGAACCTGGTTTTTATGGGGATGGGCGAGCCGTTTCTTAACTACGACAGCTTTATGGGCGCGGTGAAACTTCTGGTTGAAGAAGTTGGATTAAGCCCCCAGAGAATGACGGTTTCTACTTCCGGGATTGTGCCGGGGATTGAGCGGTTTGCCGCCGAGCCCGACGCGGTGCGGCCTAAGCTGGCGATTAGTTTGAACGCGCCGAATGACAAGGTTCGCAGCGAAGTGATGCCGATTAACCGCAAGTGGCCGATTGAGGCGGTGATGGATGCGGTGCGTGGGGTGAGGTTGCGGACGAAGGAGCGCGTGACGTTTGAGTATGTGCTGCTGGGCGGGGTGACGGACCGCGAGCAGGATGCGCATGAGGTGGCTCGGCTGGTTCGACGGACGGGGTTGGCGGCGAAGGTGAATTTGATTGCCTGGAATCCGGGGCCGGGTGTGCCGTTTGAGATGCCGCGCGAGGGTGCAGTGGAGCATTTTAAGAAGACACTGGCGGCTGAGGGGATTTCGGCGTATCTGCGCAGGCCGCGAGGCAGGGATATCTATGCGGCTTGCGGACAGTTGAAGCGGACGGTCGAGGGTTAGCTTTGGCGGAGGGCGGCGGCTCGGCCTAAGGTCAAGAGTGCGCCGGTGACGCTGGCGGCGTTGTGGCGGACTACGTTTTCTTCTATGGCGAAGTTGCCGGCAATTACTTTGACGCCGAGGGCTTCAATGCGGGGGATATCGGCCTGGATGGGGGATGCGTCTTCGGCGGCGTAGCGGGAGAGCGTGTCGGCCGAAAACTGCGCGGTGTTGACGATGGCGTAGTCGAAGATGGGGGCACGAGTGTGCTCGTAGATGCACTCAATGTGCTGCGAGGCGGTGAGATTGAGGCTTTCGTTAGCTTGCGTCATGAGGTTGCAGATGTAGACGCGGATACCTCGGGCGTTGGCCAGTGCGCTGGGGATGCCTTGGACGAGCAGATTAGTGATGAGCGAGGTGTAGAGGGAGCCGGGGCCTACGGTGATTACGTCGGCGTGGGAGATAGCTTCGAGGGTTTCGGGGAGTGCTGCGGCGGTGGGTGGGTCGAGCATCAGCTCGGCGATGCGGTGCTTGCTGGCGGTGATGTTGGTTTCACCCCGGACGATGGAGCCGTTATCCATGCGCGCCAGAAGGGTGGCGTTGGCGGTGGTGACTGGATAGATGCGGCCGCGGGCGGCGAGAATTTTAGAGGCGAGTTGGATGGCCAGACCGAAGTCGCCGGTGAATTCGGTGAGGGCGGCTACGAAGAGGTTGCCGAGGGTGTGGCCTTCCAGGCAGTCGCCGGAGCGAAAGCGGTGATCAAAGATTTGCGCGAGGAGGTCGTGCTCTTCGCTGAGGGCCACCATGCAGTCGCGGAGATCGCCGGGCGGGAGCATGTTGAAGTCTTTGCGGAGGCGGCCGGAGGAACCACCGTCGTCAGTGACGGAGACTACGGCGGCGAGGTCGGAGATTTCGCTGGGCTCGGAGGCGCCGGGAGGGGTGACGTGGCTCCAGAGGCCGCGGAGGAGAGTTGAGAGACCGGTCCCTCCGCCCATGGCTACTACGCGCAGGGGGTGCGTGGCGGTTTGCTGGGAGACAGCTGCGGCGGAGACTGCGGGCAAAGAAAACTCCTAGGACTCGCCGTCCATGTAACTGCGCCTTCGGCACCTCTCCTGTTTAGGGGGAAGTAACGCCTGTTCACCGCAGTTGCCTGGCATGGCGGCTCTATGGCTCAGGATATAGCAGCTCGGTGAAGCGCGGGTCGTCGGCCATGGGCTGAAAATCGTTGTCTGAGCGCGCCTGGAGGCGGTTGCGCGGATTGATATGGATGGCTTTGGCCAGGTTTTCGAGCGCTTCTTCCGGGTGGTTGGTGATGCACTCGAGAAGAGCGAGGCCGTAGAGGGCGTAGTCAGCATGTGGGTTGTCATGCAGGACGCCTTCAAAGTGCTCGCGTGCGTCTTCGTAGAAGCCCGCGTTGAGCTGCCATACGGCGTAGTTGTAGCGCTCTTCGAGCGTCTGGAAGTTGAGCCGCGAGGCTTCAAGCTGCCGCTGGCAGGTGGAGATGTACATGCGGATGCGCTCGGTGATTTCGGGCGGAGCCGTGGACAGCAGCTTTTCAAGAGCCGCGAGTGCCTTGTCGTATTTGCCCTGCTGCACCAGTTGCACAGCCGCCTGGTAATGCGTGAAGGCGGGGCCTGTGTAAACGGGAGCTGCCGGTTTTGCCGCAGGCTTGGCAGCGGACTTTGCCGCTGACTTGGCTGCAGGTGCCTTGGCCGGGACAGGGGAGGTTTTCTTGCGGCCTGTGGCCGCGGTGCTTGCGGTTTGCTTCATGCAATCATCCGGGTTGCAAATCGTTCCGTAATAAGCAGTATGGCTCGCTGCCAGATCATCCGCTGGCAAACATGCCGGGCATTTCCTTTGCTCAGGCACCTGTTATACGCAGAACGCCGTTCTGCGTCAAGGGACTGGCATTGCATGCAGCCACTGCGCGCTATACGCGCCATTCGTGCCCTGTGTATGGTCGTGCGGTTTTTGATCTGCTGTGTACTGAAGCTTAGTTATGTGTGTTTGTTGTAGATAGCGGGGTTTAGGGTGGGGTCGTTGTACATTTTTAGTTGCTGGTAGAGCTTGAAGCGGCGAGTTCCGGCAAGGGTCTGCTGCCAAAGCTCGTCGAGGCAATTGGCGAGGTCGATACGCTGCTCGGTGAGGATAGCGAGGCGCTGCTGATTGCGTTCGGCATGGCCTTCGGGGGCGTCCATGCGTTCGGCTTCTTCTCGGGTGTGGTAGAGCTTGAGCGACAGGATGGAGAGGCGGTCGATGATGAGGCCGGGAGTTTCGGAGTTGAGTGGCGCGGCGGATGAGGGAAGATTGCGCTGCACAAGATAGGCAAGCAGCGAGCGGTCGAGCTCTTCGATGCGGTTGTTGCGGAGCTGGTTGAGGTGGTCGATACGGCGTTTTACTTCTGCGATTGTCTTGTCGGATGCTTTGGGGGTGCGGGCTTCGTCTTCCGCGTGCCAGAGCTCGAAGTTGGCGAGGTGCTGCTGGGCAACTTGCTCAAGGAATGGCGGCTCAGCGGGAGCGAGATGCAGCGGGTTATGATGCCAGATGGTTGTGAGGTCGTCGTGGAGGGTGACAATTTCCGCTGCCGAAAGCATTCTTGCGTGTCCTTTGTGTACGCCTTATGTGTATAGCTTGTGAATTGCAATTTCTATGGTAGAACTATGCTCACGTGCCGGTCGAATGGATGCGCTGGGGGAATCAATGACGGAGTCGGTCGAACGGATTCTTTGCATCTCTACCTATGAAAAGGGACAGGATTTTCTGCGGCAATGCGCGGAGATGAGCGTGCGGCCTACGCTGCTGACGATTGAAAAGCATAAGAACGGCGACTGGCCTTATGCGGCGCTGGAAGACCTGGTGGCGATGCCGGAGGGTCTGACGCGTGAGCAGATTACGAACACCGTCTGCTGGATGGCGCGTGGGCGGAACTACGACCGCATTGTGGCCCTGGATGAGTTTGACCAGGAACTGGCTGCGCATTTGCGGGAGCATATGCAGGTACCGGGAATGGGGCTGACTACGGCGAGTTTTTATCGCGACAAGCTGGCGATGCGGACGAAGGCACGCAATGCGGGGTTTCTTGTGCCGGAGTTTACCCGGGTGATCAATTACGACGAGTTGCGAGAGTACGTGAATACGACGCCGGGGCCGTGGCTGCTGAAGCCGCGGGCGAATGCTTCGGCGATTGGGATTAAGAAGATTCATGAGCAGGAACAGCTTTGGCGTGCGCTCGATGAGCTAGGAGATTTGCAGACGCATTATGTGATGGAGCGGTTTGTGCCAGGAGAGATTTATCACGTGGACTCGGTGGTGAGCGAGGGGCAGGTGGTTTTCTCTGTGGTGCACAAGTATGGGAAGCCGCCGATGCAGGTGATGCATGAGGGAGGCGTGTTTTCTACGCGCACGGTGGACCGCGCTAGTCGGGAGTGGCAGGAGCTGACGCAGTTCAATGTGAGGCTGGCGCCGGCACTAGGGATGCTCCGCGGAGTTACGCATGCGGAGTTTATCCAGGCGCATGCAGATGGACAGTTTTACTTCCTGGAGATTGCGGCGCGCGTGGGCGGGGCGTTTATTACGGACCTTGTGCAGGCTGCGACGGGCATTAGCTTGTGGCGGGAGTGGGCGCGGATTGAAGTGGAGAATCTGCGAAGCAACCCTTATCTGCTGCCTGCAAACTATGCAGAGTACGCGGGCAGCGTGCTTTGCCTTGCACAGACGGCGGAGCCGGATACGAGTGCATTTGATGCGCCTGAGATTGTGTATCGGATGAAGAAGCATCACCATGCGGGACTGATTGTGCGATCGGCGAATACGGAGCGCGTGGAAGAACTGGTGAACAGGTATAGTGAGGAGTTCGCGCGGCGGTTCCTTGCGTCGATGCCTGCGCCGGCGAAACCAACTGCGTAAGAGAAGAGGTTCGTTTGTCGAAAATTATTGATAACAGGATAGATTTTCAAATTGCTGCACACTAAACTCGGGTCCATAAGTCAATACAGGATTGGTCGTCTCAAGGAAGTGCGGATTCTATCGAAGAAACGATTTTGAGTTTGCGCTGAAACTGAATTAGAGCCTTGGCATTCCCCAGCTTGCGAATTCAGGAGATCGCCGATGAGACGTTGGTTACATGCAGTTTTTCTTTTGACCGTAGCAGTTCTTCTCTGTTCAGACCTTGTGAAAGCACAGGCGGATGCGCAGCACATGGATGCCGGAGGTTCGTCGTCCAGCCTGGAATATCTGCCGTCTGCTCCGGAGCCGGCTGTGGGACAACAGCAGAGCCCGAATGACGTGCCGTGGGCCGGCGTGGTGCATTATGGATTGTTTTCGCGCGTGGCAGTGGGCGCGGATATCTCTCCGCTGGGAGTCAGCATTAAGGGCGCGACGATTTTGAACGAGAAGATTGACCTGCGGCTGATGATGAATTTTCTAAACATTACCGGTAGTTATGGCAGTGCAGATGACATCAAGGATGTGGGCGGCACGTTGCATTTAGCCTCACTGCAGACGGCTGTTGACTTCTATCCACGGAACAGCGTTTGGCGGTTGAGCGCGGGGCTACTGCTGTGGAATGGTAATGACATTTCTGCGCACGGCACGGAGGTAGGCGGGACCAGCTTTGCGCTGCCCACCTGCCCGGCGAATAACTGTCCGCCACAGGGATATACCTTTCAGACGTACACCTCGGACCCTGCAGACCCCTTTGGCATGAATATGTATATCAATATGCATCCGCGGGAGCCGGCTTTTACGGTAAGCGCAGGGTTTGGGCGCTATGTTCCGCGGTCACAGAGGCACTGGTCGTTCCCGGCGGAGTACGGGGTGGTGTTTATGGGAAATCCGACGGTAAAGTTCACTCCGTTTGGGTCGGTCTGCGGGCCTTCTCCCTCGACGGTTTGCAGCCCTGCAGTGGACAATGCGGTCTTTTTGAATGCTCTGACTACCTATCAGCAGCGACTCCAGAGGAATGCTTTCGACCATATTTCGATCTGGCCGATCTTCTCGTATGGGGTGATGTACAGCTTCAATACGGGGCGGTAGAGGGGATCGATGGACTTCCGAGAGCGCAGCAGACAGCTTGCGTGCGGCGCGAAAGTCCATTTTTGTCTAAGAGGTGAGGCGCGGAAGGAGTGGTGAGCTCGCTGGGAATCGAACCCAGGACCCACGCATTAAAAGTGCGTTGCTCTACCGACTGAGCTACGAGCTCGTTCAGAGCCTCTAACTCCAAACTAACACATGTGAACTGTTACGTGTGAGTGCGGCTGCGGATGTGTGGAAAGCCAGGGAGTTTCCGGGTTTTTTGCCGGTGGTTTCGGTTTTCAACAGGCTTCAGCTATTGGGATGGCAACATTGTTTCAAAGTGGGACATCTTAAGACGTTAGGTAAGTATTAGATAAAGCCTGAATTGTTGTATAGCCTTTGGATGTTTGTCTCTTCGAGAAGCTTTTCTGGATTGAAAAACAAGATAGCAAGGGGGATTCATGGACAGCACATGGCACCTCTTGCATATGTGTAAGGTAATCAGGTAGAGCTTATTAATTAGGTAATACCCTGTATAGGTGCTTAGAGGTAGCCTGCAGCCGGTGGATATAAGTAGTGCTAGTGTGTGTCGGTGGGATGCGGATACCTGATTATGGGTAGGTGTGCTGAGCGCTTGCCATGAGAAGAGTTATCCGGTGGGGCCGGATAGCTGTTGATGAAATATGGGGAAGTACGAGGCAGTTCTTGTGTCTGATGAAACTCCGGACGATGTAGCCACGCTTTATTCCTGGGCCAATTTACAGGGTGCGAAGTATAGAGACTTTTCAGGTACTCGGGCACGCGCAAGAGAGCGCGCGGGGGAAGCGATGGAAGCGGAACGCGAGCGTTCGCAGGATGCGACGGCTTCTGTTGCTGAAGTGCAGGATTTATGCGCGGAAAGTGTTGCGGACGAGAAGAGTGCGGTAAAGATGCCTACGTCTATGACACCTTTGAGTTGCAATGCGGTGCGGGTACAGGAACGGAGTGCGGTTCAGGTTCCGCCGATGCCGGTGTTGGTCTCTGGAATCTTGGGAGATGTGCCTATGCCTCCGTCTTCGGAAGTGGCTCCGGTGGGTTCTTCTGCGCCGGGGTACCATGCGCCGCAGTGGTTTGCGCTGAAGGGACTTTTTTCGGATACGGTAGGATGGGATGCGGGCAATGTGCTGGCTCCTGCTCCGCAGACGGGGCGCGTGTCGGCGCTGGCGGAGGGAATGATGGTTGTGGATTATGCGCCGGGCTCGCAGGTTGCCAAAGACTACGAAACTCTGGCTGAATGGGTGAGAATTTTGGTTGCGTCCACAGAGCATCGGTATCGCGGTGTGCGCTGGAGCGAGAGATGACGGCGACCAGCTTGTGGCATGATATTGGCCGCGACGAAAACCTTCTTACTAAAATCCTTCGGCTGGCGGTTCTGCTAGTGATTGGCGCTGTCTTTTATTTCTTTGCTGTGCTGCCGCTGACGTGGCGGCAATAGGTTGTCTGTGGGCTGCTGTTTCTGCTGATAGGCATTGCGGTGGCGCGGAGTTCTGACTCTTATCTTGTTACGTTGACGCTGCTGCTGATGTCGCTGTTCTGTACGGTCCGTTATGGGTATTGGCACGATGGTCGAGTTTTTTCGCGATCCCTCCAACAGATGGGGATTTATCGATGCGACTTTCATGTTTGCGCTTCTGGGGGCGGAGCTTTACGCATTCCTGGTGATGACGCTGGGGTATTTCCAGACGATCTGGTCGCTGCGGATCAACATCGAGGTTCCGGTGATTGTGAAGCTGGCGGATGGGCGCACGGTGGAGGTCGGGACGATTGATATGTCGGCCAGCGAGCGGGTTGAGCCTGGTGCTGAATGAGCCGTTGAAGATTGAGCCGCTGAATGTGCCAGTGGTGTTTGCTTCAGCGCCTTCGTTGAAGGCGATCCAGGCGGCAGGAATTGTTACGAGCTACTTTGGAATGGCCTCAGACAATCAGCCAGTGCGTTTTCCGGTGCATATAAGCGGCAGACGGGATTTCCGGGGCTTCGCGTGACGGTGGCTGGGCCGGACACGATGGTGGATGGTTCGCCGAGTGACTTCCTGGTGATTGGCACGGGGAATGACCAGCCGGGCTTTAACAAGCTGGCAAATCATCTGCCGGTTTCATTGAGCGAGAACAAGATGCAGGTGCATGATACGGAGGGGCTCTTTGCTCCGCTGCACCATGCCTGGTGGAAAGTGCAGTCGGGTGAACACGAAGACTCCGGGAATTAGTAACCTCAGGGAGCCCGGATGGCATCATAGAAGGCATTGAGTCGCCGTTCTATTGAACAGGCGGCAAGAGTATTGTGGCGATACACATGAAGGATGCCGCGACGTTTGAACCGTTTATGTCGACATTCCTTTTCGTGCAGCAGGCCAGCGATATTCAGGGCTCGGTTTTGCTTCTCCTGGGAACACGCTGTCAGTCTTTCCGGATTGGCTCATCTGTGTACCATGTGGGTGAGTTGCCGTGGTGGACCTGATTGACGGTGTTCTTTGCCGCGTCGCCATGGCTTTCCGCAGTGGTGGTCCTGGCGCTGGCGTTTCTCTTGGCTCTGTGGGTGCGGCAGTGGCTGCGACAGCATGCGCGTGCCCAGCTGAAGGTAGCACGCTAGAGCAAAAATCGGAGAAGGCATGCCCTTTGAGGATTTTGCAAGGTCGCCGCTCCCTGATGGTTCCACCCCATCGAAGTAAAAATCGCTCTCTGGGGATGCCGGTGTCGCGTCGACTTAGCAGTTGTAGTTTCGGGGGAAAGCATCTTGGATTTTGCTGTAAGCGACCGACTGAGAAAACAAAGCAACAAGTAATAGGCTGGATAATCATGCGGTGGTTCGCAGGGTAAGGAAGTTGGCTGCGAATCAGAGTGACCACATACTTGATTCGGAGTTTGGAAACGATGAAGTCATGGTTTGCGCGATCAGGGCGTTGGATTTTGCTTGCTTTGCTGACGTTGACTTTTGCCGCCCGCAGCGGACGTGGGCAAGCGGGTTGGCCGTTGTGGAATGCTTATGTGGCGAATTTTATTGACGAGCAAGGGCGCGTGATTGACCACCAGGCGGGTGACCACTCGACATCCGAGGGACAGAGTTATGCAATGTTTTTTGCGCTGGTGGCGAATGACCGGGCACGCTTTGATAAGGTGCTCGCCTGGACACAGAGCAACCTGGCAAATGGCGACTTGGGTGCGCATTTACCGGGGTGGTTATGGGGGCGTGCGTCGGATGGGCAGTGGCATTTGCTGGATAGCGGGTCGGCTTCGGATTCAGACTGCTGGATTGCCTACGATCTGCTGGAGGCCGGGCGGCTGTGGAATGAGGACAGGTACACACAGCTGGGGCGCCGGATGATGGCGCTGGTTGCGAAAACGGAAGTTGCCGCGCTGCCGGGTCTTGGGTTGATGTTGATGCCGGGGCCGAGTACGAACTTTATCAAGGATAACGTGTACACGCTGAATCCGAGTTATGTGCCACCGTTTCTGTTTCAACGCTTTGTGACAGCGCAGCCGGTTGGTCCGTGGGGGGCTGTCGCAGCGGATATTCCAAAGTTTCTGAAGCAGAGCGCGCGGATGGGATTTGTGATGGATTGGGCGGATTATTCGCAGGAACATGGGTTCTTGCCCAATGAGCGTTGTTCTGCGGGCGGCGGGACCAAGCCCGGTTGCGGAAGCTACGATGCGATTCGCGTGTACCTGTGGGCGGGGATGGTGAATAGCAAGGGAAGCATGCGCGGCAAGCTGCTTGCGGCGGTTCCGGGGATGGCAGACTATCTTGCTAATCATGGTGCGCCCCCGGAAAAGGTGAGTGACCAAGGGGTTCCGATGGAGCAAGATGGTCCTGTAGGGTTTTCTGCGGCGATGCTGCCGTATCTGCAGGCGTTACCGCAAGCAGGCAAAGCATTTACAGAGCAACAGGGACGAGTAGCTGGCGAGTTGAACCCAAGGACCGGTCTGTATGGCAATAGTCCGACATATTACGATCAGAACCTTGCGATGTTCGGTGTGGGGTTTATTCAGGACAGGTTCGGGTTTGGACCTGGTGGGGAACTGACGGTGGGATGGAGACATTGATGCAGGCTCGGCAAAGGGCACGGGGCGTGGCACGACTGAGCCGGTGGGGTATTGTTTTTGTGCTCTTGATTGCGGGAGCGGCGACGGCGCAGGGGCAGACGTTGATTGAGAGGACGCGCCAGACGTTGATTTCGAATGCCAAGTCGCTTGAGGCTCGCGGGAGACCGGAGCTGGCGGTGCAGGTCTGGCAGCAGGTACTGCTTTCCGACGCAAAGAATGCTGAAGCACTTGCTGGGGTGGCGCGCGATTATAAGCTCATGGGCAAGATGGACCAGGCGGCTGCTGCGCTGGACAAGCTGCGCACGGCATATCCGAATGATCCGAATATCGCGAAGATCCAGAACATGCGGAGCACGCAGAACCAGAATGAAGCGTTGAGGCAGGCTGGAGAACTGGCGCGCACTGGAAAGAGTGAGGACGCTATGAAGGCGTATCGCTCGATGTATGGCGATACTCCGCCAGATGGCGATATTGGGTTGGCGTATTACCAGACGCTGTATGGCACAGCGAATGGAAAGCAGCAGGCGATTACGGGATTACGCGGGATGATGCAGCGGAATCCGAACGATAAGCGCTATGCGATTGCGCTGGGCAAGATTCTGACCTATGACGCGAAGACGCGGTCGGAAGGTGTGCGGCTGCTGCGGGCGAATCAGAGCGACCCCGATGCGGCGCAGGCGCTGCGACAGGCATTGGTATGGGAGTCTTCGAATCCTTCTTCAGCGGGGGATTTGCGGGACTATCTGAGGACGCATCCGAATGATGAAGAGCTGGCGGCGAAGCTGAAGGACAATGAGGCTCGGCTGGCTCAGATGAATTCCGGGATTGCAAGGACGCCAGAGGAGCGCGCGGCGTTTGCAGCGCTGAATGCCAAACGGCTGGATGAGGCGCAGCAGCGGTTCCAGGCGATTCTCGATAAAGATCCGAAGAATGGGCGCATGGCTGCAGGCATGGGTTTTTTGCGCATGCAGCAGAATAATTTTGCCGGGGCGATTAGCTTTCTGACGCAGGCGGAACAGAATGGCTATCGTGACAGGAGTGTAGAGCAGGCGCTGGATACTTCGCGGTTCTGGTTCACGATGGGCGAGGCCTCGCAGGCAGTGGATGGAGGGCAGTATGACACCGCTGAGGCGAAGTATCGCGATGCGCTGGGGATGAAGTCGAACAGCCCGGAGGCGCTGATGGGGCTGGCGGGTTTGCTATTGCGTGAGGAAAAGTTTTCGCAGGCTGTGGATGTGTACAGCCAGTTGTTGAAGCAGCAGCCGGGCAGTGCGGATGCTTGGCGCGGACTGTTTCTGTCGTATGCGCGGAGCGGGGATAGCGCGCAGGCGCTGGCGCTGTCGGAGAAGTTGCCGGATGATGTGCGGGCTGTGATGAACCGCGACCCGGATTACCTGTTGACACTGGCTACGTTGTACAAGACCGAGGGGCGTTCTACCGATGCGGAGAATGTGCTGTCACAGGCGCTGACGCTGCCGTTTCCGCAGAATGGCGCGAATCTGAAATCAGCGACACGATTGCAGTACGCAAGTATTTTGATGGCAGCGAATCGGTATAGCCAGGCCGCGGCGATGTATACGCAGATTTTGAATGAGGATGGCACGAATGTCCCGGCGTGGATGGGGCTGATCAGCGCGGAGCACCAGCTGGGGCAGGATGACATTGCCATCAGCACGGTGGAGAAGATGCCGCCGGCGACGTATGAGGCGTCGCTGAATGATGCGAGATTTCTCTCGATGCTAGCTTCGATTTATCAGCAGAGCAATCGGTATGACGTGGCGCAGCAGTTGCTGGAGCGTGCGGTGAAGTTGCAGATGGTGGGTGGTGCGCAGGCGAGTTTGCAACTGCAGATGCAACTGGCCGGGATTTATTTACAGCGCAACAACACGGCGCAGGCTTATGGGATTTACCGGCAGGTGCTGACGGCGCATCCCGAGAATACGGATGCGTGGAAGGGACTGATTGCTACGCTGCAGAGCACGAACCATATGGCGGAGGCGCTGCAGCAGATTGCGTATATTCCGACGGCGGTGAGGCAGAAACTGGAGCAGGATCCTGAGTTTGTGCAGGCGGAGGCGAGTTTGTATGCCTCCGGCAATGATTTTCCGCAGGCGATTGCGTATATGAATCGCGTGAACGCCTATTATGCGCGGTTGAAGCAGCCGATGCCGTCGAATGTGGCGATTCAGAATGCCTGGTTGCTGTTCAATACGAAGAATGATCGTGCGTTGTATCCGGCGTTGATGAACCTGGGCGGACGGACGGACTTGACGATTTCGCAGCGCGAGCAGGTGCAGAATATCTGGGCTAGCTGGGCTTCGCAGAGGGCGCAAGCCGCGTTTGATAACGGGAACAATGAGCGCGCGATTGGGATTCTGGAAGCGGCTTCGGCTGCGTTTCCGGACAATGATGCGGTAAAGCGGACGCTGGCGGGTGGTTATCTGAAGGTAGGGCATTCGCGGCAGGCGCTGGCGATTTATAAGTCGCTGCCAACGGAGAATGCTACGGCGGCGGATTACCAGGGTGCGATTGGTGCGGCGCTTGCAGCGAATGATAAGGCGCAGGCTGAGGCTTGGCTGCGCGAGGCGATGGCGCGGTATCCGGGGGATTACCAGATTCTTGGAGCGGCGGCGCGGTTTGAGCAGGCTCGCGGAGATGACCAGAGAGCGGTGGACTACTGGAAGGCGGCGCTTGCGGCGATGCCTCCGGGGTCGCCGACGGACAGGTTGGCGCATGAGATGGCGTATCCAGATGAGGATACGAAACCGCATAAGGCTACGACGGCAGCGGACTTGGCGCGACTGCTGAATCCAGATCAGGAGCCATTCCAGCGGACAGTGCAGTTGCCGCCGCTGCCTTCATATGGGCCGGATCCCTATCTGGGTAAGGCGCCGGTTGTTCCATCGCAGCAGGCGGCTGTGCAGACGACGCCGTATGATTCGATTTCGGCTACAACGCAGGTTCCAGTGCAGCAGACAGGCACGCCTGCTTCAGCGGCGCCGTTGCCGGCTCCGCCGAAGACTGCGAAGCGCGCTAAGAAGAAATCTTCGAGTGGTGCGCAGGGAGTTACGGACCTGCAGCCAGCGGGGCAGAATGCTGCTCCGACTGTGCCGCATCTTGCGACTCCGCAGGGCAGACCAGATAGCCGGCTGGTTGTGCCTTATCTGCCGGGGGCGGGTTCTGGTGGTGGGGTTAGGGGTGGGACTGGTGCTGCTCGGGCTTCGGCTGGGTCGGAGACGGTTTCGGTCTTTGTGCCGGGGCCGGCTGTGGCGCCTCAGCAGCAGGGAAGTGTGAGTGGGGCTCCGCGGTTTACGCAGGGGATTGCGGTTCCACAGGGACAGGCTCAGGCACAAGGGCCTACGCCGGGGCGTTATGACATTCAGACCGGGTTGAAGCTTTCGGATGAGCCGGAGGACTCGGTTGCGGCACGGGTTGGTCCTGCCTTGCCGGTACCGGACCGCAGCATTGTGCAGCCTACGGCGATGGTGCAGGTGGAGGCTCCGATTCGACCGCTTGAGAATGCGCAGATTTCGCTGCCATCGAATCCGATTGCTACGCCTCCAACGGCAGTTGCGGCTGTGGCTACGCAGCCTTCGTCGCTGGAGCCCATGTCTCTTGAACCTGTCCAGTACACGCCTTCCGCGCAGGATGCGGCTACGGGGGCTTATTCGGCGAGGCAGAAGCCTTCTTCTGTGCCGCAACAGACAGTGCAGCAACCCGTGACGACGGAGACTCAGGCGCAGACGGGTACTGCTCCGAAGACGGTAAAGAAGCGCGCCACGAAGAAGAGTACTCAACCGCAACAGGCTCCGGTGACGCAGACGGTGCCTACGCTGGCTACGGCGCCGGCACAGGAGACGCAGCAGGTTGCGACGCCCGTGATGCAGGCGCAGGAACAGGCTCCGGCATCGACGGACCAGGATTTACAGCAGCAGGGGCTTCCTCCGCTGCGTGGGCCGTGGGTGCGTGTACGGCGGCAACCGCGGCAGTTGAGTCCGCGAGAAGAGGCGGAGTTGGCGCTGCGGTCGCTGGAGAGCAGTTACTCAGCATGGCTTGGTGGAGCGGGGATTGTGAATGGGCGCAGCGGTAATGCCGGATATGACCGGTTGACTGCGCTGGAAGCTCCGTTTGAGGCTTCTGTGCCGTGGGGGTACAACGGGCGGCTGACGGTTGTGGCGAAGCCGGTGTTTCTGGATTCAGGGCAGGCGGATGGTACGGCGGTGATTTCGGTGCAGGAGGCTACGCAATCCGGGACGTCGCTGGTTACGATTCCGGAGCCGTTGGGCACGGATACGAATACGGGTCCGAATGCTACGACGGGCTCGACAGGGAATCCACCGCCGCAGCAGAATGCTTCCGGGCTTGGCGGCGAGGTGCAGCTTGCGTTTCCGCACTTGCAGCTTGCGGTGGGGCATACGCCTTATGACTTCCTGGTAAGCAACTGGACGGGGCGCGCGAACTGGAATCCCGGTGGCGGGCCGTTTACCTTCAGCCTGAATCGTGACTCGGTGAAGGATACGCAGCTTTCTTATGCAGGCTTGCGCGATCCGGGGTCGGCTTCGCTGAGCTATCCGGGGAATATCTGGGGCGGTGTGATGTCGAATGAGTTCATGGCCCAGTTTGCGAAGGGCGATTCGCTTTCCGGTTATTACGTGAGCGCGGGAGGACGATATCTGCGCGGCTATAACACGGAGTCGAATTCGCGTTATGACGGCGATGGTGGGGCTTACTGGCGCGTGTGGACGATGCCGGAGTATGGCACGCTGACGGTGGGCGCGAACTTTTTCGGCATGCATTATGCGAACAATCAGTCGGCCTATACGTACGGCATGGGCGGCTACTTCAGTCCGCAGTTCTTCTTCCTGGCAAATATTCCGATGACGTGGACGGGGCACTACGGGACAAGCTGGCATTATGAGGTGACGGGTGGGATTGGAGTGCAGGCGTTTGAGCAAGATAAGACGCCGCTGTTTCCGCTGGCAGCGCAGAAACCGAATTTGATTGCGCTGAACAATGCAGCGTTTCCGGCGTTGACGACCGTGGGAGCGAATTACAGCTTCCGCGCGGTGGTGGCGCACCAGTTGGGTGAGCACTGGTTTATCGGCGGCTTTGTGAGTGCGAATAACACGAGCAACTACAACGCGGCGAATGCGGGGTTCTCGGTGCATTACATGTTCCGGCCGCAGCCTTCTACGGTGGCTTCGCCGACAGGGTTGTTCCCGTGGGATGGGTTCCGGCCGTTCCGGGTGCCGTAGGAACGGGTGTATCGACATATCGGGACTGTTTTGAAGTGCCTGGTTTTTGAACAACCGCGCGTTCGGCACAGTGGCCCCAATTCCGGGGCCATTTGTTTTGTGATGGTTGCAGACAATAGCACAGGGACTGTGCAGTTTCTTTATTCCGGAACTGTGCAACTGTGCGAAGGACCGGGTGCAGGGTACCGAGTGCAGGGGACAGTGGATTGTGCCGGTTGCTGGTTGCATTGCCTGGTCCTTTCCTTTGGTCTTTGAGGTAAAAACAGAACGGCCCGATTCCTTGGGAATCGGGCCGTTCTTTCTGCTTATTTTGAGTTTGGCATAAAAGGGTGTAATTGACCGCAAAGTTTTTCCACAGATTGGGGATTTATTTTTTAG
>Ga0153954_1000067_pt1 | contig 95896 bp, 58 predicted proteins | sample TSFL038MetaG_FD_102277 | JGI IMG/M metagenome (GOLD analysis project Ga0153954, IMG submission 102277) | Attine ant fungus gardens microbial communities from Florida, USA - TSFL038 MetaG | ecosystem: Host-associated > Fungi > Mycelium > Unclassified | place: USA: Florida, Wekiwa Springs State...
ATTCCTTTTGGTAGGGTGGGCATTGCCCACCAAACTGTTGGCCTCAGCGAAGATCGGTGGGCAATGCCCACCCTACGGCAGGCCGTCTGCACCCGTTTTCTTAGGGTTGACAAAGCACTAGAGTCTTACTTTCCCAAGCAACGGTGACATTCGTCTGGTGGGTGGTTACCACCCGACGTAGACGGGCTTCTCCGAAATTCTCCGAGGCAAGAACCGGCTTGAGCCTTACTTGGGTCGTTCAGGCTCAGATGGTCTCTGTCGCGGGTAGAGGATCACCAGGCTCGCCCAGGCCTTCGGCGGCGGCACCCATGACGAGCCCGGCGGGGGTTGGGGTTTCGGCATGGGTGGTTCGTAGACGTCCCGCCAGGATGAGGCTGATGAGGGTGGCGGTCACTCCGACGACGCCGACCCAGGGATAATGGGCCAAACGGCCGTCGGCCAGTTTGATGATGATCTGGCCACCGACGAAAGCGCCCAGGCCGCTCGCGAGGTGCTGCACGGAGGAGTTGGCGCTCATAAAGCTGCCACGTCGTTTGGGGTCGACGCTGGACATCACCATGGCCATGGCGGCGATCATCCGCGCTGCGTTGGTCACCATCAAGATGCCGACGATGGCCACCGCCATCGCGAGCGGAACCTTGGGAAGCATGGTGACCGTCAGCAGCAACGCGGCCGAAATCGGTGCGACGCATCGGTAAACAGTGAGTTTGCCGAATCGGTCGGACATTTTGCCGACCACGGGGGCCACGACGAGCGTCAAGGCTCCCCCCGTCACGTAAATCCAGTGGAGTTCCCCCTCAGAGACTCCAAGATTCGCGACAAGATAGGCGCTGATATAAGGAACAACCGCAAAGGATCCGAACATCAAGCTGATGATGAGCGCAAAGGCGCGAACGTGATTCGGATGTGATAACGTTTTTCCAAGCTCTATGAGAGGATGGGCCGCGGGCTTCGCTGGATTGAGGTGATGTCTTAACGGGGGCAAGACACGCGCGGCGACGATCAGCACGAGGATGCCAAGGGCCGCAAGTATGAGGAAGGGCCATTCCCAGCCGTAATCCGTTCCAATCTTGAGTCCGAAGGGGACGCCGAAAACCGAGGCCACGGCGAAAGCCGACATCAAGGCCGAGGTGGCCGAGCCATGACGGTGGGGAGGAAAGACGTCGCCAATGATGGCCATGGCCATCCCGCCGAGGATTCCACCGAACGCACCCGTAAAGAAGCGCGCTGCGAGGAGGGTTTCATAGCGATCGGCAAGACCACAGAATAAAGTGCCCACCAAGAATCCCGCATAGAGCGACAGAAACGCGGCTTTGCGGCCAAAGCGATCGATAAAACTTGATGCGAAAAAGCCGGCAATTCCCGCGCTGATCGTATAAGAGGAGACTATCAGCCCAAACTGATCCGGTTTGATCTCGAGCTTTCGCATCAACTGGGGCCCGAGCGGCATCACGACCATGAAGTCCACGATGCTGGTGAACTGGACCGCGGCGAGCGTGAGAACGATCGCCTTCTCCTGCATGGGAGTCGTCGTTTCGGTTGGCTGCACCGATGGACTGGTCTCTTTCGGATCCATGACAATCCTTTGTGGACTTTTGAGATAAACTCGGACAGATGACCCTCCCGAAGAACCTGGCTCTCCCTGCGCAGGAGATTCGGGAGCGGACCGCCGTCCCTGGACCTCCGAGAAGGCTGCCGCATGTTAAGTAACGGCGAGTGGGACACGGCCATCGAGATTCGCCGAAACCGGCGATCCCGGGTATCTCTGTGAGTCTACTCAGATCTCAATGAAGCTTTGAAGAGGCGTGCCTTATCGCGAGGGCGCCGCTCAAGGAGAATCGCGTCAAAATCTCCGCGATCCAGGATCAGCATCCATTTCCGACGAAGAGCCAGATCTAAGAAAAGTGAAGTTTGTGTGCGATCCTGTGTTCGTTGAGCGGGTCCGATCGTTCGTGGGCTGCGTTGGAGGTCGCGCGGATCTCCTGGGAGATTCCGGATCTCGACTCACTCAGTTCGAACGTCTCGGGACAGCAAACTATAGGGATATGGAAAGGTGAGTCAAGAGTCAGGGGTGAGCGATAGGGGGGAAGACTCGGTTCTTGCCGATGCCACTCGGATCTCGCATACTCAACTCCTCTCCTCGGCCGTCAACTCCTTTCTGTACTGGCACGAGGAAATCGCGTACTTTTTGGTGTATTTTTTTTGGCTTTAAGTTATGTGTGCTTCCTATTATGATTGACTTTTACGCTCTTGTCCGGTCTGCGGTTACCCCGTTATTCGCGGGGGTCTTGGCGCTGTCGGGTTTCGCGGTCCAAGGAGAGGCGAAGCCCGTCGCCGTCGACCTCGGTGCTTATCGGCGAGATTGCGGTATCGCTGTCGAGTCGATCCGCACGGAGGAAACCAGCAAGCTCACGATCTCTTGGCCCATCGAAGCGGGTGAGTCGGGGCGTATCGTCCTCGATACTTCGTCGTCCGGCAAGCCCCTCTTGTCGTCGATCTCCTTGTTGAATCCGGCGGAGAAATCAGGAGAGACGGCGCCTTCTCCTTTGTTGCGCGAGTGGGATCCTGTCTTTTGGGTCACGGTGGGGAAACGAGAGTCTCCGCCCGATCGGCCGCCGGGAATGAGTGTCTTCAACGTCTTCTTCGACTCCCCGGCGAAGCGACCGTACCGCGTCCATCGTTCGGAGTTGAGGCTCGAACAGATCCGAGTGACGAGCCACCCGGGGCGCGCCACAATCCGGTTGGAAAAGCTTGAGGCGGGGCCTTTTTCCGGTGCCCTCGAGATCACGGTCTACGCGCAGGCGCGCATTGTGCAGGTCGTGGCCGCGATGAAGACGTTCGAGGATCCTTGTGCCTACTTCTACGACGCCGGCCTGGTCGCGGCGGTATCGCCACCGTCGCGCATGGGTTGGATCGACACCGAGGGTCGCTTTCAGCAGCAAAACGTGGCTTCCGACGCCCCGGATCGTGCGATTGCTGTCCGGCACCGAACGATCGTGGCGGAGTCGGATGGCGGAGCGATCGCCTGTTTCCCGCCACCTCACCAGTACTTTTTCCCCCGAGATCTCACGGATAACCTGAGCTCCGTTTGGGAAGGTCGGTCTCATCGAGGGGAGGAAAAACGCTGGGGATTTGGAATCCGGCAGGCGGAGACCGGTGGTGGGGCTTACGTGCCTTGGTTCAACGCCCCTCCTGGGACGGAACAGCGCATGGGGGTCTTCTTACACTTGAGCCGAGGAAAAGCGGAGGAGGCGCTTCGGCACGTCCTTCGTTACACGCACGGCGATCGGTTTCCGGAGCTTCCCGGCCACCTGACGCTGTCGAGCCACTGGCATATGGAGGTCACCGTCGAGGCCATGAAGGAGGAGGCTCGCGGCAAGGGGCGATCGATCCCTGACCTCGTCTCGATGTTCAAAGCCATGGGGGTCAAGATCGTCCACCTTGCCGAATTTCACGGCCAAGGACATCCCCAGGACCCTGGACCACGCCGCCTTCCTGAGCTCGAGGCGATGTTTCGTGAGTGCCGAAGACTTACCGATGCTGACATCCTCTTCTTACCCGGCGAGGAAGCCAACGTGCACCTCGGGGCCGAGGGGAAGGGGAAGCATCCTGGGCACTGGCTCTACCTCTTTCCGAAACCCGTTTACTGGACGATGCGCCGAGGGGCAAACGAACCATTCGCCGAACATCGCCCTGGTTCGGGCACCATCTACCATGTAGGCAATCAGCAGGAAATGGCGCGGATGATTCAGGAGGTACACGGCCTGGCCTGGACGGCACATCCCCGCATCAAGGCATCCAACTGGGCTCCCGATGAGTATCGCCGCGAGCCTTTCTTTCGCGATCCGTCCTGGCTCGGCGCCACCTGGAAGGCCATGCCGGTTGATCTTTCGCGGCCGAAGCTGGGTGAGCGCGGACTCGACTTGCTGGATGACATGGCCAACTGGGGAGAGCACAAATACGCGGTCGGCGAGGTCGATGTTTTCAAGATTGACCACACCCACGAACTGTTCGGCCACATGAACGTCAACTACCTGCGGTTGTCGCGACTCCCTCGATTCGAGGACGACTGGCAGCCCATTCTCGACGCCCTGCACCGGGGGCAGTTTTTCGTAACGACCGGCGAGGTCCTGATTCGCGACTTTCAGGTGGGAGGCCGGCAGAGTGGGGAGACGCTCACTCTTGATGCCTCGGCTCAAGCCGAGTTACAAATCGACCTGGATTGGACGTTCCCCCTGAACGCCGTCGAGATTGTCTCCGGCGACGGTGACCGTGTTTATCGCGAACGTATTCCCCTGGAGGATACGGGGCCGTTTGGACATCGGAAACTGAGTCGGGTCATGGACTTACGGAACCGAACATGGATCCGTGCCGAGGCCTGGGATGTTGCGGCGAATGGAGCCTTTACCCAGCCTATATGGCTCGGTCCGTCCCGTGCCGAGGCCTCGAGGGCAAACATGGATCCCACGACAACCGTGCCCTGACGATCCTTTCGAACCCAGGGGGGGCCTTCCGTTCCCATTCGAGCGCAAGTATCATTTTCCTGTTATTCTCGAATCGGGCCCCTCGGTTCCCTTTCCTTTTGGTTTCAGAAGTTTGCCCGCGGTCCAATTCGCTGTTGCTGTTGTCCTGTGGTAAGATCGTTCACGGCATGTTCAGATAGTTCCTCGTTCGAATGAACCTTTTATCCTGAGTTTCTTGCCCGTGATGATTGGTTGCTTCAAGGGTTCCCTTCCCCCGTTCAGGATGGCTTTCGATAAGCCAAGTTGCTGAGTGGCGACCATCAGCGCGGTGTCGGAAGGTTTTCGAACCTCCGGCGTGACCCCGACTTCAGAGACCGTAGAGCGAGCGATGTGCGAGGCTCAAGCATCGACGCTCCTCGCTCCTACTTCGACAATTTTTTCCTCTGCGATTCTGTGCGCGAGTTGCGTCCGGCCAAACCGTTGGGTTTGATCGGGCGTCGAACAAGGCAAGGAGTACAGCATATGCTCAGCCGTAGGCAATTGTTGATCCTCGGACTCCCCCTTGTGTTCACGGGGGTCGTCTCGGCCCAGGAGACTGCGAAAAAAAAGCTGGTTCGGATCGTCCTCTTGGGCGATTCGACCGTGATCGAGTACCCCCCCGGTTCGGTCCGTCAAGGGTGGGGACGAATGCTCAGCCTGGGCCTCCAAGACCATGTTCGGGTTCGTAACATGTCTGGATACGCACTCTCCAGCAAAACAGCCATCTATCAGGGGACCCTCAAAGCGGCTCTCAAAGAAAAGTCCGACTATGTCTTCATTCAGTTCGGACACATGGACTCGGTCAAGGGGCATGAGGGAGCAACCGCCCCATTCACGGAATATAAAGCGAATTTGCGAACGATGATCGATGCTTGTAACCAAGCAGGAACTCAGCCCGTCCTGATCACGCCGATGCACCGACATCGATTCTACCGTGAGCGGTTGAGCGAGGAGCTGAAGCCTTACGCGTATGCAATGAGGGCCGTGGGACGCGAGAAGCGAGTGCCGGTTGTCGACCTTTATAGCGCCAGTGGTGAATTGATGGAGAGGATCGGCGAAGTCGAAAGTAGCGCGCTCTTCGCCAATGAAGGAGAAGTCGATCTCTTCTCCGAAAAAGGGGCTCGGATCATGGCCGCCTTGGTCCTCGAAGGATTGAGGAAGGTCGGTCCCAAATACGCGGAGCTCGTCATCCCCGAATCCGAGACGGATGACAAATCCACGAGTGAAGACAAGGAAAAGTCTAAGGGTGAAGACAAGGAAAAGTCTAAGGGCGAAGACAAGGAAAAGCAGGAGAAGAAAGCAGGGGCCGCAGCCACGACTCGATGACCGTCTCCATGACCCGTGGCACGGCTAGACACTCCCTCCGATGTCGACCACGACCGCACCTCGCCTTCGAATTGGACCTCGCCCCTGGTGATCACCGCCGGGATCGGCCAAAATCGCTGGCTCGTGCGGTCGTGTACGCGCTGTCGATATGAGGTTGCCACGCATCGGAGCCGAGTCTACGCCATGACGCGAACGATACGGAAAATAGCGAACGTATTTGTGCTCCTATGGGTGGGGTTTGGCTCGACGAGCCAGGCCGATGAGTCACGCCCGAACGTGGTTCTCATCGTTGCTGACGACCTCGGTTGGGCCGACTTGAGCGTTTACGGAAGCCGGTTTCACCGCACACCTCGTCTCGATCGATTGGCGGCGGAAGGCCGACGATTTTCGCAGGCCTATGCCGCCAGCCCGGTTTGTTCACCCACCCGCGCCTCGCTCCTGACCGGCAAGCACCCAGCGCGATTGCATCTGACGGATTGGCTACCCGGACGCCCCGACCTTCCCTCACAACGCCTCGCCCGGCCATCGATCGCTCAGCAATTACCGCTGGAAGAAGAAACGCTCGCCGAGATGCTCAAGGCCAATGGCTACGCCACGGCAAGCCTTGGAAAATGGCATCTCGGTGGACCCGGCTTCGAGCCGACGCTTCAAGGTTTCGATCGAAATGTCGCCGGTGATGCGCGTGGCGCGCCTTTGAGTTACCGGGCTCCCTATTCTCGGGCAGGGCAGGTCATGCCCGGACTCGAGCCGGCTCCCCAGGATGAATACTTGACCGATCGCCTGACGATGGAAGCGGAGCGGTTTATCGAAGAGAATGCGAAACGTCCCTTTTTTCTCTATCTTCCCCACTTCGCGGTCCATATCCCTTTGAGTGCCAAGCAGGAGTTGGTGGCCAAGTATCCCAAGTGGGATGGAACGCCGCACGGGCGACAGGAAAACCCGGTCTATGCGGCGATGGTGGAGAGTCTCGATGAGAGTGTCGGGCGGATTCTCGACTGTCTGGAACGGCAGGGGCTGTCCTCGCGGACCATCGTGATCTTCACGAGCGATAACGGCGGCCTCGCCACGCTCGAAGGGCCGCGGACTCCCGCCACCAGCAATGCTCCGCTTCGCGAAGGGAAAGGGTGGCTTTACGAGGGGGGCATCCGCGTCCCTCTCCTCATTCGATGGCCGGGTCACGTTGCTCCCGGCATCGAGTCCTCGCCGGTCTGGAGCGGTGACCTGGTGCCAACACTCCGCGGCCTCTGCGGCCTTGATGCGCTCAGTTCCGGCGATGGGGTCAGCCTGGAGCGCCTCTTAACCCGCGGAGAGCCCCTCGGACCGAGGTCGCTCCACTGGCATTATCCCCATTACAGCAACCAAGGGGGACGTCCGGGCGGAGCGATTCGAGCGGGAAAATGGAAACTCATCGAGTACTACGAGAACGGCCGGCACGAGTTGTTTGACTTGGAACGGGATCCCGGCGAGTCTACGAACCTCATCGATACCGAAGCGAAACGAGCCGAGGAACTGGCGGCACAGCTCCATGCGTGGCGGCAGGATCTGCACGCCCAGATGCCGACCCCCAACCCGGCTTATGCCCCCAACCTGCAAGAAGCGGATGGAACCATCGTCCTTCCCGCAAGCACGTCCGAGGTTCACGGGGTCATGCTCCGCTTCGAGCCATTACCCCACAAGAATACCTTGGGCTATTGGGTCCGCGCCAACGACTGGGTGAGCTGGGAGTTTGATGTGAAACGCCCCGGTGACTTCGAGCTCGAGGCGCTCGTCGGATGCGGAAAAGGCAGCGGCGGAAGCCTCGTCGAGTTCCGGATTGCTGACCAAGGCCTTCGCCTCACCGTCCCGGAAACCGGCGGCTTCCAGAAGTTTGAACCCCAACGCCTGGGGCACATTTCCCTCTCACAATCGGGTCGCTTCCGTCTTGAGGTCCGCGCGGTCAGCAAGCCTGGTGTGGCGGTGATGGATCTGCGGCGGGTTCGGCTGATCCCGGCTTCCATGCCCTAGGAAGGCGGAGCCGGAGAGGTCTTCCAGGGGATACGCGTCGGTCGCAGCCCGCTCGACGCGCTGCGGGCCCTAGCCGCGCTTCAGGACGACGGATCACCCTGCATTCCACCTTCTGACAGCCGCAGCAGGCCTCCCTATTGTAGGCTCGGCTGTGACTTGTGTAGGATTGGTCTGTGACAGCTGTCATTGTGGCGAATGCCTCTGTGCGGAAGGGGCCATGATCGTGAACAATTCGATCCGAGTTGGCGTCGGTGTGTTGTCCGCGCTCCTGACGATCGCCGTGTTCGGTCGGGCTGAGGATGTCCCTCGGACATTCGCCGACGTGAAACAGGAGCACGAGCGGGCGTACGAGGCGATCATGAAGCGGAGGGAACTGGCCAAGACCGACGCGGAGCAAGAGGCCGTAACTGCCGAGGCCTGGGCGAGAATCAAGGTGGACACCAACCGGGCCCTCGCCTGGGCGGATGCGCACCCGGACGATCCCGCAGCGATTGATGCGATCGTCTGGACGGTTCATGGGCTGTCCAATGGCTACTCTGCGGAATGCGCCGTCGAGCGGGCTCGTGCCTTCACACTACTGAAGGAGAAGGGCCTGGCGAGCGAGAAGATCGTACCCGTTTGCTACTATTCCACCGTTGGCGCCTTCGTTTGCCCCGAGGAAATGCAGTTCCTCCAAGCCGCTCTGACGAAGAGCCCAAGTCGGCTAGTCCGGGCCGCCGCGTGCCTCGGCCTGGCGCGAACGAACCACACGATTGTCACACTTGCCCTGCGCTCCAGGGATCCGATCACGCGCAAGCCGCTCGAGCAAAGGTGGAAAGGCACCGACCTGGTCTCAAGACTTTATGGGGTCGATCCCGAGGAGCTTAACCGCCGAGCGGAAGCTTACTTCGTGCGCATCACCGATGAGTTCGGCGACCTGAAGATGCCTTACCCCTACAATCCGACGCCTTTCGCAGAAATGGCCCGTGGGGAGCTCTTCGAGCTTCGAGGCTTGGGGGTCGGTAATCTTTTGCCGGAACTCGAGGGTGAGGACGTCAGGGGGCAAAAGCTTCCGTGGAGTGACTACCGAGGCAAGGTCGTCGCCGTCGTCTTCTGGGCGACCTGGTGCGGACCTTGCATGGGCATGGTCCCGCACGAACGCGAGTTGGTGAAACGAATGGCCGGAAAACCGTTCGTACTCCTCGGGGTCAATGGCGATGACGACCGAGTCAAGGCGGCGGAGACAATGACGAAGGAGAAGATGTCGTGGCCTTCCCTCTGGAATGGCAGCAAAATGGGAGGGTTCGTCGACAAGCTTGGAGTGCGGTCTTGGCCGACGATCTACGTCATCGACGCCCAAGGAGTGATTCGCTACAAAAATGTGCGCGGCGAGTCCCTCGACCAGGCCGTCGACCTGCTGGTGAAAGAGGCCGAAACAGGGCGGAAGTAAGCAAGGCGGCGCTGTCCTTAGCCTCGAGCGGCCATCGCTCGGTGAGCACACACTCGGGCCAGAGAGTGAACTCGTGGCTCGAGGGAAGTAAAGAGATCGGTTGGTGGTGCCGGTGGTTTGTCCACCCGAGGCGCAGGACTCGACCCATGGATGGACGAGCCACCATTGTTATCCCATCCACTTATCTGTATGGCATCCTTAATCGAGTAAGCCAATCGCGTCGGCCGTGAAGGAGGCCAGGCGGTCGGCGGCTTCCTGGGAATGTTCGTGCAATGCCCAGAAGTCCTTGAGACTCGAGGGGCGGTTCCAGATGGCGCGAAGCGCCGCGCCAATGCGATAGCTACCGGATCGTGTCAAGAGGCTCACGACCTCAGGGGGGAGGTCGTTCCTCGCGTCATCGCTCACAACGCGGATCGAGAGAAAACGGATCGAGCGGTCGCTACAGACTGATGCAACCGCGCTCGATTCCATGTCGACGAGATCCGCGCCGAATTGTTCTCGAAGCTCGGCCTTTTCGCGGACGGTAGTGATGATGTGATCTACTGTCAGAAGCTTCCCGGTACGGACGCGACTCGATGGGACCGCGGAGGGGACCGCGACATCGATCGCATAGCGCCGCCTCTCGAGATCGAGGACTTCATCGGCCAAGACGAGGTCGAGGCGATTCAAGGCGGGATCCAGAGCTCCGGCGAAGCCCACGGAGAAGATCCAGCGAGGGCGATGTCCGTCGAGGAGCAGTTGCGTCCCTTGCCGGGCCGACTCGCGGCCGACGCCGGCGACGATCAGGACAACGAGCTTGCCCTCGAGTTCCCCTTCGACGATCGTATGCTTTGGGCCCGCATATTTGCGGACTTTGGTAAGCCGATCGAGGAGAAAGCCGACCTCGAGCGACATTGCCGCGACGATTCCGACGTCGGCCGGCAAGGGAGCGGGAGCCGTCATCGTAGCCCCCGTTCCCTGCGTGTTGCCTTGCGTGTCGTGAGCCTCGTTCATCGTAGGGGGATCAGGTGAGCTGCCACTTGATCATCTTGAACGTGTCACCGAGCTTGGAATTGACCCCCACGGCGGCGGAAGTCTCGTAGCCCGAGTGCATCATGCAGTTCTCACACCTTGGGTCGTTGCCGTAGCCGTATTTTTCCCAGGGCGTCTTGTTCAAGAGGTCGTCGAACGACTTGTGGTGGATGTCGGTGATCAGGTAGCACGGACCCTTCCAGCCCTTGATGTTCCGCGTTGGGCTCGCCCAGGCCGTGCAGCTCATCTCCCGTTTGCCCTGAAGGAACTCGAGGTAAATGGGAGAGGTATTGAACTTATACTTGCGGAACATGGCTTCGGCTGCGCGGAACTTGGAACGGATATCGTCGCGGGTCATGAAGATGTCTTGAGAACCGACGGCGGCGTAGCTGTAGCCGGGGGAGACCATGAACCCGTCGACGCCCAGCCCGGTCAGGAAGCCGAAGAGCTCGTCGAGCTCGGGCATTTCGGTCTCTTTGAAGACCGTGGTGTTCGTGCAAACGAGGAAGCCGGCCTCTTTGGCCGCCTTGATGCCGTCGACGGCCGCGTCGAAGACCCCTTCCCGTTCGACGGCGATATCGTGATTCTTGCGCATGCCGTCAAGATGGACATTGAAGAAGAATTGCTTGCTCGGCTTGAAATCCGCGATCTTCTTGCGGATGAACATGCCGTTCGTGCAGAGATAGACGGTCTTCTTCCGCTCGAGGATCTTGGCGACGAGTTCACCGATCCCGGGATAGATCATCGGCTCGCCGCCGCAGATCGAGACGACGGGAGCTCCACACTCATCGACGGAGTCGAGGCACTCCTGAATCGTGAGCTTCTGCTTGATGGTCGACTCGTATTCCCGGATCCGGCCGCAGCCCGTGCAGGTCAGGTTACAGGCGTGGAGTGGTTCGAGCATCAGAACCATGGGAAACTTCTTGGCCCGCGACAGCTTCTTCTTGACGACGTAGCTGGCGATGCTCGCGGTCATCTGGAGCGGGAATCTCATGACGCTCGACCTCCTGAGAAGGGGCCCTCAAAACCATCCTTGGCTTGAGGAGTGACGATGATCTCGCCAAAATCGAAAGATAGCAGAAGACTCGAGAAAAGAGAGCCTCAACTGCCACGATTCCGCATCCTTGGCTTGGCGAGGGCTCTCGGCTCGGTCACGGCTCAAAGGAATTCGGGTTCGCCGGGACACGGCAAGGCAAGGGCGACCGAATCCTCGGGGGGATTCCATCGTCCCCCGGCCGCCCGATAGCGAGCCAGCGCCATCAACGGGAAATAGATCCGGTAGAGATGATATTTCAGATAGAAAACGCGGGGAAAGCCTGTGCCTGTGAAGGCGGCTTCGTCCCAGGTCCCGTCGGCCTGCCTGGTTGAGAGCAGGTAAGAAATCCCGCGCTTGGTCGCCTCGCCCGAGCATCGTCCGGCGGCGATAAGGCCGAGAACGGCCCAGGCGGTCTGTGAGGCGGTCGCATCGCCGATCCCCTTGGAACTCGGTTCCTCGTAACTCTGACACGACTCTCCCCAACCACCACCGGGTTGTTGAACCGACTCCAACCAATCGGCCGCTTTCTGAAGCCGAGGATGATCCGTCGGATAGCGGAGCGCCTTCAGGCCCTGGAGCACTTGCCAGGTTCCGTAGATGTAGTTCACGCCCCAACGCCCATACCAGCAACCCTCCGGCTCCTGCGTTCGCCAGAGATACTCGAGCGCCCTGGCAACCGCCGGGTGGTCTGCTCCAAAACCGAGCGTGCCCAGCAGCTCCAAGATCCGTGCCGTGATGTCGGCACAGCTCGGGTCGAGCATGGCGTTGTGGTCGGCGAACGGGACCTGGGTCAGGATTTCATTGTTGATGTCGACGTCGAACGCCGCCCAGCCGCCATCACGATTCTGCATGGCGAGCAGCCAGTTCAGACCGCGACGAGTCGCCGCGGTCCCTTCGAGCGTGTCGGCCAAGGCCGTTCGCTGGAGCGCGAGCAAGACCATCGCCGTGTCGTCGATATCGGGGTAACGCTCATTTTGGAACTGGAAGTGCCACCCGCTCGGCTCCACGCCGGGGCGTCGCACCTGCCAATCCCCGGCCACTCGGATTTCTTTCTCGAGCAGCCATTGCGCTGAGCCGACAAGGGCCGGATGCTGCGGTGGGATCTGGGCGTCGGCCAGGGCGATTGTCGCGATCGCCGTATCCCAGATGGGGGACATACAGGGTTGGACGCGTATCTTGCCATTCTCTTCAATGAGCAGGTCTTCGAGTTGGCGAAGCGCCCAGACCGCGGGAGCGGACTCGGGGGAGTATCCCAAGCAGTGGAGCGCCACCACCGAGTAGATCATCGGAGGGAAGATCGCCCCCAGGCCGTCGGTGTTCTCAAAATGTTCGAGCATCCAACGGTGCGCTGCGCTGATGCCCGGCTTGCGCCAGGATCTGGGAATATGACGATCCACCCACTTCAAGAGCTGGTCCGTTCCCAAGAAGAAGCGGTTCCAACTTACGAGTGGTTTCGAACTTGGCTGTCGTCGCGGAAGATCGTCGCGGAAGAGTTCGGCGATTCCTTGCTGGGGCAAGAGCCTGCGCACCGGTCGATACACCGACATGATCGACAGCGGCACCAGGATCGGCCGCGTCCAGGCCGACATCGAACTCAGACTGAAGCCCAGCGTCGGAGGTACCAGAAGCAGTTCGGGCGGTACACTGGGGCATTCCTCGTAGTCGATTTGTCCCAGAAGTGCCAGATAAAAACGTGAGAAGCTATTGCAGCCTTGGGCTCCGCCGGCCTGCAAGATCCAGTTCCGAGCGCGAACCATTGCGGGATCGTCCGGGGAAAGTCCCACGATCTTGAGCGCAAAGTAAGCTTTGACCGAGGCGCTCAGGTCCGAAGGTCCACCCGGGTAGATGGCCCAGCCACCTTCATCGAGTTGTAGATCTCTAAGATATCGACAGGCCTTGACACAGACAGGATCGTCACCCCGCCCGATGAAAGCCATCAGGAGCACATATTCTGACTCGAGGATCGTATCCCCTTCGAGTTCTCCCACCCAGTAGCCGTCGGGATGCTGTTGGCTGAGGAGCCAGCGGCTTGTGGCCTCGAAGGGCTCTGCGTGGACCTCGTCGCTCGTTGCTGGAGGGGGTATCCGCGGCAGGTCAGCAGCTTGAGGGGAGGGGGCCGAGATCCGAGACGACACGCCACCAGATGTGTTGGCGAACATGCGATCTAGACCTCGCTCCATGTCTGGAAGTCAATGATTCGGGCTCAACCCATGACGACACCTCAACAGAACGCGGCTCATCGTAAGCCTGGATGCAAGGATCGATCAAGGTCAAATCGACCGATCCAGCTAACAACTTGAACTCTTTTTTTTAAGAGGTTGCCCGAACATCTTTCCTAATCTTTCTAGCATGCCATTCCGAGCCTTCTCGGGCTTCGAAGTCGTGAAATGGGCAAGCCCGCTGTGGTCGGCCGGTCGGCAACCGGGGCAGCGGGCAATGGCTTGTCTCAGGGTGAAAACCCAATCGGGCTCACGATCGTTGAGGTGGTACTACTCGACGACGAACTGTGTCGTGAATCGAAATCCGCGGAGGACCGGCATCGATCGAAGGATAGCCTCGAGTCTTGCTCGGTCGTCTTCGCGGCGAATCGTTCCGCGGATGTCGAGCGTCGCCCCCGCCAGGCGTACTTGATCGATATGGGCCAGGTCGGCGACCTGACGACGGATCTGGGACGAGAGGTAAGGCTCGACGTCTTCGGGACGCCCTCGCTGGATCAACGGATTCTTTTGTTCTCCGTCCGGCACGATGAACTCGAGTCGATCCTGGACGTCACGAACGCCCGGCGTCTGCTGCGCAACGCGGAACGCGAGCATGGCTTCGTAGATGGACGGCACCTTGCCGGTCAGGTAAGCAATGCCGTCTCGTACGACCGCTTTGATGCCAAGCGAGGCGAGCACGGGGCGTTTCTGCAAGGCCTGACGCAGGCGATTGCCGAGATCGCCCTGATCCGAGATATCCAGAGGCGCTGGAGCTGCGTTTGCCTCGGGAGCGGGCGAATTCTCAGGAGCGGGCGGATTCTCTGGGGCCGGGTTCCCCGGCGGGACCGTCGCTGGTTCCGGAGCGGGAGGGGGAGCATCATTTGACTTCGGTTTGATGCTGAGCAAGTTGACGACTTCGGTAATCCCGGGAGTCTGAGCGATCTTTTGCCCGATCGCCACTCGGTCCGCCAGGGTCGGCACTGCGCCTCGAAGGACGGCTCGGCCTTGTGGGCTGAGTGTCATCTCAATTGTGCCATCCTCTGGCTCCGGACCGAGAGGAATGGCGATGGGAGGAGAGGCGGCTGGGTCGCCACCTGGAGCTGCGCCTTGACCGTAGGGGGCGGGATTCGGAGTTCCGGCTGGGAGCGGAGGATTGTTCGCCGCGGGGCCGGGCATGGCCGACGCCCCTCGCATAGCCACGGCCTGCCACCAAGGAGGATAGCTGACCGCAGGAGGCTCATATCCGTAGAACGGTTCGTCCAGGCGCCCGAAGAGGGGCTGCGGGTAGATGTAATACGGATTGCCGCCAAATGGATTTCCGCCAAGTGATGGAATTCCGCCCGCCGCCTGCTGATTCCAGGCGTTCATCGACGCAACCCGGTAGACTTCGGCGGTGTCGATCTGCAGGTCGTCGCGAAACGGATAACCGGTGGCGATGGCGATGCGAATCGCCGTGTCGTGGACCTGGCTCGTACCGACTTTTCCTGACAGGATCACCCGACCGTCCCGTAGGCTGGTCGAGATCCGATAGGGTGCGGTGATCGGGTTGCCTTGCAGCGCACGAAGGATCGCGATATCTGCGCGATCTTGCGGCGGGAATGACTGCGGTCGTAACGTTCCTTGAGTCGTGGTTCGGGGCACGGTCTGTGCTGGGACCGGAATGCTCCAGTGTAGAGCGAGACCGCTGAGGATAGTCAAGATAGCGAAGGGATGGCGGGCCATGGTGCGTCGACCTCCTGGGCGGGGCTTCGCCTGGGGGAACGATGCAGGCCCCACCTACCTGGCAGTCTACGAGCCGCACCATCAACGGACAAGCGATTATCAACGATCCTTGACGGAACGCCCCGCTCTTGAGCCTCGCGCGAGGCTCAAGAGCTGCATGATTCGTCGTGGGTTTGGCTCGGTTCCGAACTCTGGTCCCTTCTTATCGTAATTCGAGCGGTTCGATCGACAGCTTGCCGATGACGCGGATCACCGAGAGCATCGATTCGACGGGGGAGACCCCGTCAAGGCTCGACTCATCAAGCTTGATGTGAACGGCGTCGACGGACGATTGGTCGAATGCGGAGTCGACGGCCACCCAGCGATTATTGACGTAGACTTCATTCCACATGTGATACCCGAATCCGCCCAGCCGATCGGCGTAAACCAAGCCCACGACAACCTTGGCAGGAATCCCTTGAGCACGGTACATCGCGGCGGCGAGAACGCTGTGCTCGGTGCAGTCGCCGGAAAGGTTCTCGGCGACTTCGCTGGCCGGGGCGAACGCCGTCCGGAAGTTCTTGTCCCGAAGATTCTCGGCCACCCAATGCTCGATCCTGTTCACCTTTTCCCAAGGGTCCTGCGCACCTCGAACGGCGGTCTCGGCCAACCGGACGACCGTGCGGTCCTGGCTTGTGATCATGGCATTGGGACGCAGGTAGGCTGCGTCGACTTTTTCGGTGGTCGGCGCTCCCTCTGCCGGACCCGCAGTCTTGATCTCGAGGATCGCACTCTTCGGTTTCTTATCAGGACGGAGCGTTTGCCGACGATCGTTCGGAAAGACCTTCGACGGATCCTCTTCAGCCAAAGACACTCGGTAGATGATATGACGCCGCGTTTCCGGCTTGTTGATCTTGTTGCCGATCTTCACGATCGAGGCCTGAAGCAGGTTGAAGTCAGCCGACTCTCCCGACATAGCGCCTTCGCGCGTGGTCCGGTAGTATTCCATGCCGCCTTGGTCACGGAATAGGTCGCTCCTCGTCTTGAGCACCTGGCCACCAGAATCGATCCAAAGGGTGGCATCGCCGCCGGGAAACGGTTTGTTGTCGATTCTCAACGTCTGTTCCACTCGCAGAAGTGGCCGCTTGCCGTCGCCGAGCAGCACTTCCTCCATAGCTTTCGCAGATAGCTTACCTTCACAAATCTTATTCACGTCTGGGATGTAGAGCCGAAGCGAACGGGTTTCGCCGGGCTTGATCGGTTGCCGGGACAGACTCTGCTCTGCGGCGTAAGGACCTCGTACGTCGGAGCTCCAGGGAATGATCTGCTCCTGGGGCTGGCCGCTCCCTTCCAGTCGAATCCTCATTTGGTTGTTGATAACGTCACCGAAGACCCGCATCTCCTGGTTGCTGGCGAGCGTACGATGATCGAGCCTGAGCACCTCTCCGTTGAGCGTCTCAATGGTGCCGTAGGTGGTGCGCATCGTCATCGTGTCGTTTTCACGCTTGATGCGGAACTCTTGATCGACGCGGACGCGGAGCAGGTCTCGCCCTCGGTCTTTCACGGGAGTGACGGTGACGTGGATGTAACCGATCTTCTTCCCGCCCACGTAAATCGCGTCCCAAGACTCCTCCGACTTGCCCGACTCGCCCGCTGCCGACGCTATCTGGCTGAGGCTTGCCAGAAGCATCCCAAGGGTCAACGCGTGACGCACTCGTCGCATAAATCGCAACCTTTCCAAAAAGCGAGGCAAGCCCGACGACTCGAGACGATCGACGAACGTCCGAGTTGCCGGGAATGTCGGTGAGTAGTCGAGTTCCCTTCCCCGATGCCGCGAAACTTCAACAAACAATCGATTGTACTATGCTCGAAAACCGCCGGTCCCTCAAGTTCAGCGAGGGAGGAATGCGACTGGGAAGGAAGGATGAAACAGCGAAGGAGGGAATCATGGCGAGGGTGCGCCGAGTCTTCCAAGAGGAATCGGGCACCCTCGGATTACGTGGGTAACGGGAAGGCTCAGAGGTGCGTGAAGGGAGTTCGTCACCCCCGTGGATTGGGGGGTGAGAACAACGATCTCTCTTTTTTTCGAGCGAACCCTGCGTGCGCGTCAGCGCTTAACCAACCACGATCCTCTCGTGGAAACGGTCTCCTGACAGCAATTCGAGTGCGCCGTGGAGGGCTAACTGTTTGGTGTGCTGCGACGGTACTTGCCCGTAAACCACGACGCATCCCTGAACTTCTTCAACCGACAGATTCCGGATCCGGCCATAAGTCGATTCTCTAATTCGACTTTCGACACGCTCGGTAAGCGTAGGCTCATGACCCGCCGATTCAAGCAACATTCCGTCCGACTCCTAAATTTCGGAACAACGAAGATTTGGTCATAGGTGCGAAGCGATGGGGTGCGAATGCATTCAACTACGTTGATCAGTCGGACCGGCGTTATCCTGGTATATTTCCCTGTAAGATGCAAGTAAAATTTTCAAGAATCGACTCATGGTTGATTTTCGGCCGTAATGGAAGCTTGAGTTCAATGTCTTCCTATTTTTCGCAAATCGCATAGTCTCAGAAAATTCCTCCGAATCACCCTAGTCAGTAAGATTGTGGTTTGCGCTTGTGAACTTTGAAACGTGTGTAGGAATTTAAGAATTCCTATTTCTTGTGAGATTAGGGGCGCATGAGGCCGCTTGAGTGGCGCTAGTCACGGCCACGTTCCGTTTCTCATGATCAGGGCTGGGTTTTGCGCTTTGAGAGATGGAACGCGGCTGGGGTTAAGGAGACGCAATTGTCATGCCATTGCGCCAGACTCGCGCCTCGGGACCTGCCTGGTGAAGCGGTGAGGCGAGGTGGGACTGGGAGGCCGTCCGGAAAGAAAATTTTGATGGAAGAATGCGTAATTTGGGTGGCCAGTAACGAGTCTTCGAGGCCCCGAGCATCGGCCTATCCCCGGGGCGTCGCTGCACTCCTTCCCGGCCACCCATCTTTTCTCATCTCACGCGGCCAAACCCTGTCCGGATAGCCTTTGGGTTCGAGTCGCGCCGGTTTTAATTCCAGTGAGTCAGGGAAGCGATGGTCAGAGCGAATGGAGAAAGGCGATAAGGGCCTCAATTTCGGCAGGGGTGAGGGGGGGCGCAGCAGGCTCCGGATGGATCTCGAGAACCTCGTTGAGCGTGTCGCAACGTCCGTCGTGGAGATAGGGGGCCGTCCAGGCCACGCCTCGAAGCGAGGGCGGATTGAATCTGGTGTGACCGCCGGCTTCGTCATTCAAGCCCACGTCGCGCAGACCGTTCGTCGTGTAAAGGGGAGGCCGGTGGCATTGGTCACATCGCTTCGCGTGGAAAAGCTCGGCTCCTCGGCGCACCGTTGGATCCACGTCCTCACGCTGGGCGGGCGGAGGGATCAGTGTCTCTAGGTAGGCCGTCAGGTCGGCAATCTCTTCCGACTCCGGCCGACGTCCCTTCAGACTATTCACGAAAGACTGGTGAACCTGTTCGCTCAGCTTGGGGAAGGTCCCCACCCAGGTGTAGGGTTCCGTCCTGGCGACTCCAAGGAGAGACGGGGTATTTTTCGGAGCCCCGTAGCCGCCGTCTCCTTGGGTGTCGAAGTTGAGTCCGGTCGTGTGTCCCGAGGGGTGACAACTCGCGCAGCTCATCCAGCGATCGAGTGCGCGACGGCCATCGCGAAAGAGGGCTTCGCCGCGTTGTGCCGCGGTCTTGCTCGTTCGTTCCGGGTTCAGATCGACCGTGGCCACGCGAGACAGTGCGGAGCGATCGAGCACCGTGAGGGTGTCGGACATGGCGTCTGCCGTCACGAGGAACCGTCCCGAAGGGGCGATCACCAGAGCCAAGGGGGTCCGGCCTACCTCCACGACCTCGAGACGCTGGTTATGCCCCAGGGGAAGCAAATCGCCAGTGTGTGTGGGCGCCGTGCCATCACTACGTTGGGACTTGAGCACTTGGTGGGCACCGGCGAGCGCAATGAAGATCTCTGTCCCATCGGGCGAAAGGACCATCGCCGACGGGTCGGCCGCTCCATGAACGGAGCCGTCCAAGGTAAGACGACTCCGTCTCGGCAATTCACTCACCGACTTGGGATCGAGGTCGAGGTCGGAGGTTCGCACGGAGCTCAGCTTCGAGGAGAGGATCAATCCCCAGTCGATATTCGCGTTCGTAATGGGGACCGAGTCGAACTGGAACATATGGCCGATGAGCAGCTCTTTGCCATCCTTTGAGACACACAATGCATGAAGATTCACTCCGTCGAACACGTGACTCCGCTCGCTTCCAACTTCGCCGGGAACCAGGTTCGCGATGTGACCACCGAAGGCGTCCGCCACGATGAGCCGCCCATCACGATTCCGAACCATCGCGCCCGGCGCAAACGAGAGCGGATGGGTTGCGACGATGCTTCCTTGCTCCCAATCCCAGACCCGTACGGCGCCATCCCAGAGAGAGGCGCTCGCTACTCGCTTGCCTGGCAGAGAGAGAAGTCGAGTCGGACCTTTGCTTGAGGGCAAGGTCCTGCGGATTTCCCGGTCCGCACCAAGGATCAAGATCTCGCCGTCCATCCCACCGATCAAAAGCGTGACGCGATCATCGGCGAGAGCGAGCGAGGCGGGCCGGATCGGCAACTCCCATTGCGAGCGGACTTGCCAACGGACGGGATCGACGGCAGCCAGGCGCCGGGCGTCGCGAAGCGCCACGAGCAGGGTCCCGTCCTGTTCCCAGGCCAGAGCCACGGGCACCTTGGCACCTGGCCCAGGGACCTTGAGCGAGGAGCCGAGATCTGCACCGAGCGCCCCCTGGCAGACAGTGACGAGGAGGGACAGGAAGATCCAGGTTCGGGGTCGTCGTGCCATAGCCTCGTCGCTCCTCTCTCGGGATTCAATCTTCGCGCGGCCGCGCGAGTTGGACCAATAGCCGTTCGATGATGACACGAGGAGGCAAGCTGGATGAGCCCTTCAGGTCGAGGTCGGCCTGGAGCAACCATGCAGGCAATTGATCTACGCGTTTGGGACCAAGGTGCGTGTGCTGGCGAAGCGTTGACTCGACGGCCCCCGGGTAAATCCCCGCCTTGGAACAGGCGGCTTTGGCGTCCATACGGGCCCGTCTTAACTGGCCTGCGTAGTGAACTTTGCGCAAGGATGCGTTCATCGCAGCAAGCAATCCCACGGGGTGTTCCCCCGCCGCGAGCAGACGGTCGAGGAGCTCGAGGGCGTGCTGGGCTCGTCCCGTCGTCGCTGCGCCTAGGACATTCCAAACCTCTTCGACGCGGCCGGCACCCACCATTCGGGCGACATCGTCGCGATGAATCTTGGCCCGCTCTCCGACGTAGACCGCGAGTTTCTCCACGTCGGCAACCAGTAGACCGACCTCGGGGCCGACCAATTCGAGAAGAAGCTGAGCCGCTTCCTGGTCAAGTTGCACCTTGCAGCGCGATTTCGCGAGATGAACGAGCCAGGGTACAAGAACCTTATCGCTGGGTCCTTTGCATTCCACGGCAAGCCCTACGCGTTCCACGACCTTGGCTAGCTTCGTGTTTGAAGCCCAAAGCTTGACGGATAAGACCAAGGTTCCGGCCGACGAAGGATGCTCAGCGTAGCCTTCCAACTCCTTGCGGTGGGCGGACACGAACGGGTCGGCGTTCTCGACGATCACCACCTTCTGTTTTGAGAAGAATGAAAGGGTGCGAACTTCATCAAGCACGTCCGCCAGCTTCGCCTGGTCTCCGGCGAATCGGCTGATCGACATTTCCTCGCCGTCGGCGCCCAGAATGATCCGGCTAATCGCCACCAAGGTCTCGCGGCGCAAGTAGACGTCATCGCCGAAGACGGCGTAAACCGCCTTGGCGGGAACCTTGGCCGGATCACGCAGGAAATCGATCGCGTGCATGGAGATCTCATCTGCGGTGGCGGGAAGATCGACCCAAATTCTAGCAAACCGACTCGCCCTGACGCCAGGAACCAGCTTGGGTTCTTGATCCGCTGCTGTCGTGCCGGAAGCGAAACCGCCTGGGGCCTCGTTGAATCGAGAAACACGACGTCGGCCGCCTGGCGGTTTCTTCGGCAAATCAGCGGTGACTCTTTTCGGAATCTCCACGCGGTTCGACGGGGATACCTGTTCTCGGAACGATGGCCAGGGCAATCTTTCCCCAGGTGAAGTCGTCGGAATCGCGCGGGGCTGAAGGGAAGGAATCAATTTCGAGGACCAACTGATTCCGTGCAAGGAGTTGCTCGTCCAGGCTGAGCACGAGGTTGGCGGTCCCCGGCGATGGGCGTGCGATTTCCCGATCATTGAGCCGAGCGATCGCGAGTCCCTCAATGTGCTCCATGCGCAAGAGGATTCGTTCATGATCAAGATCGAAGCGAGGAGAGCCGAACCAGCGTATAAGGCGCAAGGGCGCGGACAGGGTCATCGGGGAGTGCAACGGTAGAGTTACGAAACGTGAGGACACGCCCTCGTCGATCGAAGGGTCGCACTGCCACCCGCCTCGGAGTCGGATGAGATGTTCCGTCATGGCGTCGTCGAAGTCTTCGTGGTTGTGCAAGTCCCAAGCGGAGATAGCTCCGTTGGTTGGGAGAAAATCGTCGGCTTTATTTGCTATGGTCAGGGACCTTGGCAATCAGTATAGTCGTTTACTTCTCCAGGGGGTTGACCCAGTAGGTCAATCTTGGGTTGCGGCGAAGTGTTGTGCTCCGCGGCCAAGATCGTTCGTTCACGATGATTAAGATCACCCCGCCTCACTCGAATCTCAAGGGCCGTCGAAACGCGATCCGCCTTCGAATCGAAAGGGGCGCCGACGAGGGGTGCCCTCGGGCTCGTCACTTCGGAACCCGTTTGATGACCGTCGCGGATTGCCTATGAGCAACGGCCAACTCCACGTCGTACCGCGGACCAGCACGCTCTCGGGCGTGCAGATCCTGGGAACCGGCAGCTACGTTCCCGACAATGTAATCAGCAACCACGCGTTGCGTGAGTCGCACGGGTTCGACCCCGAGTGGATCGTGAACCGTACGGGGATTCACGAACGTCGGTTCGCATTACCGCATCAGGCGACAAGCGACCTCTGCGCGCAGGCGGCGGTGCGTTGCTTGAAGGCCGCGGATTGCGAGCCATCGGACGTCGACCTGCTTGTCGTCGCCACCTTTACGCCGGATATGTGCTTCCCGTCCACGGGCAATCTGGTCCAGGATCGGTTGCATCTGAACTGTCCGGCCTTTGACATCCAGGCCGCCTGCGCGGGCTTCGTCTTCGCTCTAGTCACGGCGGCACAGTTCGTCGCGGCCGGGACGAGCTCACGAGCCCTGGTGATCGGCGGTGATTGTAATAGTCGGGTCATCAATCCCGAGGACCAGAAGAGTTTCCCGTTGTTCGGCGATGGGGCAGGGGCGGTGCTCTTGGGTCCCGGCACACCCGAACAGGGACTGGTCGCCTATCAGCTGGGATCGGACGGGTCGGGAGGCGACCTGCTCAGCCGCCCCGCGTGCGGGAGCCGGATCCCGCCGACCGCAGAGGCGCTTCGCGAGGGGCTGCATTACCTGACGATGGACGGTCGAGCCGTCTTCAAGTGGGCCGTACGAATCTTGACTGATTCCACGGTCGACGTGATGGAGAAGGCCGCTTGCAGTGTGGAGGATGTTCGTTGGTTTATCCCGCATCAAGCCAACGTCCGGATCATCCATGCGGCGAGCGACGTACTTGGCTTTCATCGTGACGCGGTCTTCAAGAATCTCGAACGCTACGGGAATACGTCGGCCGGGTCGATTCCGATTGCGCTCGATGAGCTGATTTGTGATGGGAAGATCGATCGCGGAGATTTGCTCCTCACCTCCGGCTTCGGAGCGGGGCTCAACTGGGGAACTGCGCTTTGGCGTTGGTAATCCCGGCTCGTGACCCAAGAATTCTCGTCGACAAACAAAAATCGGCCGTCGCTGCGAGATCGCAGTGACGGCCGGTTTGGATCCGGAACGTTGGATTCCGGGTCAGACCGCGTTCCTGGCGAAGACACCGGCTCCTTGGTTGCCCAGGGCCGTGACTCCCCCATTGACGAACGCGGAGCCCCGAACTCGGGAGCGGATCGAACCCGGGCCGGCGATGCCGGTGAGACGGGAGTAGACGTTTTGCGGAGTCCGGAAGGTGGCCGACGCCACTCCGTTGACGAAGTCTCCGTTCTGGCGGAGGGCTCGGATCTGGCTCGGAGCGCGTGTCCCTTCCAGGCCCGCGTGGTACGAGGTGTAGTCGAAGCCGGTCTTCACCTCGCTGTTGACCGAGTCGCCAACGATGCGGACGTTGCCGATCGATCCGGACGAGACGATCGCCGACGAGGTCAGGGCGTTGCCGGGGCGTGCGAAGTAGGTCGGGTTTCCGATCGTGTTTTGCACGACGAGATCCGGGTTCGTCGACGTTTGCAAGTTCAGGTTGGCCGGGAGGACGCCAACGTGCCCGATGCGGCTCGCCGTGACGAGCCCGCCGAGTAGCCCTGCGGACGGGAAGCCTGTCCTGTTGACGGAGACCCCAGCTTTTTGCGCGGCGTTGCCCGTCCCGACTGGGTTGCCGAGTCCCTTGTTGAAGCGAAGGCCGCCGATCGTTCCCGTGGTCGCGTCGATACCAACGGCATCGGCGTTGCCTTCGAAGACCGCGTTGCCGACTCGTTTCAGGCTACTGTTGCCGTTCTGGAAGGGGACCGCACCCTTCGAGAAAGTCACATTCACCAACGCGCCGTGCGCGCGGATCGAGCCGATGCTGTCGGCGCGGACGGCGGTGCGTCCGGTTGTGCTCACCGGCGGGAACTCGAACTCATTCCCCGCGCTCGGAATCGGGCTGAGCGTCTGGTTCGCGTACCTCGGGTTGTACGGCGAGGGGAACGGCGAGCGGATCTGCTGGGTCGGGTCGACGGTCGGGGCCTGGGTCGACGAGATGATGTCGAGGCCGCGTAGGGTCCCGTTGACCTCGATATTGACCGTCGGATCGGTCTGCGGGTTAGTCGGGACCGTCGCCGCGTTCGAGTTGAAGACCGTGTTGAAAATGCTGTCGAGCTGAATCACCGGCTGAACGGTGAGCGGGGTTGAAGGATCACCAATCACGATGTTGATTGGTTGATCATTCGTCGCTTGGTTGATCGGTGCCAGGATGTCGTGGAACGAGAGCAGTCCCACGCCGCCCGGCAGGAAGATGCCGGTGTTCGAATTATTCGGCGCCCCGTCGACCGGCGGGATCGTCTGCGTCAGAGTGAACCCATTGAGCTGGATCGACTTGACGCCGTCGACGGACAGCAACCGATTGAAGAAGACCGTGCCGTTCGTCGGCGTGAAGGCCGAGGCCTTGGTGGTTGCCGTAACCGTGGTCGAATTCGGATTCGTGCCCACGAGTTGGATTGTATCGATATCGTCGTCGAGGGCCCCGTCGTTGGGGGTGATGTCGGTGACGATGACTTGCCCGGGTCCATGGACTGTGATCGTCCATTGATTCCCTTGCCGGTCGGTCCCCGAAACGATCTTCCCCTCGTTATTGACGAGGGACGCTTGGGGGTTGGCTTGCGCCTGGTGGACCAAGGCGTTTTGAGGACCAATGGGAGTGGGGATCCAAGGGGCAAACGGATGGGCCGCGACGGAGAGAACTTCTCGCCTCTCCAAGGTTTCGAGGCTCGTTGCTAACCTGCGGTGAGCCGGGTCGGGCCGCTCAGACCGCCGCCGTGTGAACCGCATAGAAGAGACTCCCTTCGGGCGACTCGGGAGAACGGTCGGCCGTCGCGCCGGTTCTCACAACCAACGACGCACCGCCTCGAGCCGCCATCCCTGATTCGGATGGCTGTCCGGCTGGATAAATCCAAGCTCGCTCGCGACGGATAAACCCCGTGGATCGTCCCCTACCGGGTCCAACCAAAGCTCCCGGCGCAGCGGGCTCGGCTATGGCTTATTAACTCGGTCCAGAGTTCGCAGTGACTTCAGACGTGTAGGCAGGCTGGGTAAGTCGGGGTATCGAGGAAATCAGCGAGCGCGATTACGCCGTGGGAAGGGGACGGAGGGAGGACAGCGCGGAAGTCTCATCATCGGCAAAAAGGAAATAACGGTCGAGCTTCATCACTCGGAGCAGGTCGAGGACGGCGGGTTGGATCGAGAAGAGCACAAGCTTGCCCTGCCTCGCATCGGCCCGGCGCTTGATACCGACAAGGATGGCGACTCCCGAACTCGAAAGGTAGTCGATTCGCCCTAGATCCATGGCGACTCGCGGTCGCTCGCAAGATTCCACCGTCTGATAGAGTGCGTCACGAAACGCATTCGATCGGAAGTCATTCAAGCCCGCCGAATCGTCGAACCCGATGACGAGGCCATCCCTCTCCTCGCGTGTGTTAAAGGTTGACATGGTATGCGATCTCCTGCGACGTCACACACACTGAAGGATCATGAGGCGCGGACCCGAACTTGCTCGAGGCCGGTGCGGTGAGTACGGCTTCTTAGTAGGATTGCGAAGCGGTCGCTTCAAAGTTAACCCAGAGAAGAGTGGCTGTCGATTAGGTTCTGCTCTTGTGAAGACGGAATGTCCACGACTCTGATCCCCCCTCAATCAACTGCCATGGGCTCGAGGATAAGGCCGTGCCTTGTCGATCCCGTTCCAACGTCCTACTCGGCTCCCCATGGTGGGCTGGCCACGGAAAAGCAAGCGTTATGCCGTAGCCATTGGGGCGGTTATTTCCCACCGATTCTGTCCCTCTCGGACTTTTTCGATATCCCGAACGGGATTCGATGGGTACGGTTAGGACCCAGGCAGATTCGATCGAAGATGAATTCGGAGTGAAACGGTGAGCAGACTCTGGAAGTTTGGTGCCGAATGGGGGAACCTATGAGACGCCATTTGGGCGGATCGAAAGCTCTCCGAAGCATGCGCCTCTGCCCACCTCGCCGTGGGCCTCATCGCGACCGAACCCAACCTCGCGATGCTCTTGCCATCGAACATTCTCTCGACCTCGACGAAGAGTCTGGACGCCGATTTCCATGGGGAGTCGATGGGAACCGAATCTGCTCATTCAGGAAACGTCCGTCTCCATGACGATCATTTCGGGTTACTACTTTTTCATCAAACTCGTCTATTTTTATAGCCTGGTTCGTATATTAATCAGATTCGATCCGATGAAGGATCATGTTGTCTTTCTTGGCGTTATTTATGCGATTGGCGTGGCATTTCTCTACTCTGTATTTCTACTAGGATTGAACAGCCCCTTGGAAAGGGACCTTTGGAGAGAACGGGTTCTCAAGACGTTCCTGCTCTCAACCGCTTATTTTTGGCTCCTGACGAAGTTCGAGGAAGGAGTCATTTTCTGGACTCTCTTACTGTAGGGAATTCTTCTCGTATGGTTTTAGTCGGACGGACTGACGATACGCAGGAACCGACGCTTTCGAGCTGAGCTCATCCGAGGTTCGAGATTGTCGAAGGTCGCTCTTCGCGGGCCGAAGGTCCTGAGAGAGCGGGACCGTGTCGCACCGGTGTAGGGGATCGGCCTGATGAGCATTGTCTTCTATTGTCAGAGCTGCGGAGCCCGATTCGAAGTTGCCTCGAACCTGGCCGGCAAGAACGGCCGATGCAACCGTTGCGGCTCGCGTTTCCGCATTCCCGAATCTTCGGAGGTCGCCGCCCGGTCGGCCTCTTCCAAGGTTCCGCCGGCCAAGGTGGCGGCGGTCGCGACTTCGGGCTCCTGGATCGCGGCGGTCAACAGCAATGTCGGTCTCAAACCGATCACTCTCGATCGGATTCCCGTGACTCGGCTGAGCCGGCCCAAAGCAGCCGAAGTCGATGACTTCGATGATTCCGAGCCCTATAAGCTGGCCGAACCTGTCCGATCGATCTTGAGAGGCCGAGCGACCAAACCGGTGGGCATCGCCAAGATGCTTTGGAGGAGAGAACTCGGTGGGCTCGGGAAGTTACTCCGGTGGGTCAATGAAACGGCCTACCTCATCTCTGTTCCGTTCCTCATGATGATTCTGCTCGGAGCTCTGCTGAGGAACCGCCCCCTGGCTCTGATGGGAGCGACGGTTGTTGTTCTCCTCAACGTTGGGCGCCTCGCAGTCGGGGTGGCCAACCTCGTGGTCTATGCCTTCAAAGAGGGAGTGGGGCAGGGGGTCTACTTTCTGATCCCGCCGTTTACGTTTGCTTATCTCAATAAGCATTGGAAGGCGTTACGAAAGCCGACGAAGCGTGTGATCGAACCTGCGCTGACCATCCTCTTGGTGGTGCTTGCGTTCACGTTCCTTCCCTCTCTGTCGCGCACGGGGCGTGGCTCAGGAACGCTCGGCGAACGAGTGAGGCGAGGAGCACGTGCCCTCGAGAATGACATGGGTGCGGAGATTTCCAAGGCGAAGTCGCTCAAGCTCGAATCGGTTGGCGAGAACGCCCAACGTGGCCTGAAGCAACTCGAGAAGAGGGTCGACGACCTCTCCAACGATCGCTCGAAATAAGGACAATCCCCAAGGGCGACTCCCGCGAGTCCACGAATGGTCGGCGTCGCCGAGCCTCAAGCCGCCGGCGATCAGCGGCCGACGCTCCCGAGATTCTCCTCGATACGAGAGAGTTCCATGTCCAACAACTCACACAACTCGCACCCGTCCGATAACAACGTCTCCGATACCGAAGTCATCGATCTCGAGCCGACGATCGCGATGGATTGGGGTGAGCCGAGCCCCGTCGCCTTCTCCAAGGCAACGCTTGGGAGTCTGGCGGGGGAGACCCATGATCTGCGACGCGAGCGGTTAGGGGCAGTCGCTCTGTTCCTGACCGGGGCCGTCACACTTATCTTAGTTTGGAATACGATCGCATCGGGAAAAATGAATGCGTTGGTCGTCGGTCTGACTTTGTGCCGGCTCGCGCTGGTTGGGGGGATCGCGGGGCTGCTCTCGAGCCACCTGGCTCTCTCCAAGCGCCAAGTGCACGTTCTTGAGGTCCTCTTGTTCGGCGGTCTTACGGTCCTGCTTTGCCTGAGCCAGTACTTCATCAACGTGCGATTCCTCGGTGAGGGTAATGCAACCGGCTTGGTCGCCCATGAGAAGAACGGGATTCTTCAGCTCTTCGCCCTGATGATGCTCTATGGGATGTTCATCCCTAACGACCCGAAGACTGCTGCGAAGGTCGTTTTTTCGATGGCCTTGGCTCCGCTGATCGTGTGGACGTTCCTCCGCGAACATCCGGACGCCGCTCCCTTGGAAGAGCACCTACGGGAAGTGGAACAAGTCGGTTCCAACGCGATCTTCGTCATGCTTGGCGCCGCGCTCTCCGTTTACGGGTCTCATGTTCTGAACCACTTTCGCTTCCAGTTGCATGAGGCCAAACGTTATGGCCAATACCGACTGCTCAACAAGCTCGGCACGGGAGGGATGGGCGAGGTTTACCTGGCGGAGCACGAGCTTCTCAAACGGCCTTGCGCCCTCAAACTCATCAAGGCCGAGTCCGGCCACAATCCCGTGGCACTGGCCCGATTCGAACGCGAGGTGCGTTCCGCGGCTCGTCTGTCGCATCCCAATTCGATCGAAATCTTCGACTATGGGCACACCGACGACGGCACGTTCTACTACGTGATGGAATACCTTCAAGGGATGAGCCTCGGCGATCTGGTCGCGAGCTACGGACCGTTGCCCCCCGCTCGGGTCATCCACCTGTTCCGGCAGATCTGTGCGGGGTTGGCCGAGGCCCATAGCCTGGGGCTCGTCCATCGCGATCTTAAACCCGGGAATATCTTCGCGGCGGTACGTGGCGGTGAGACGGATGTGGTGAAGATTCTTGATTACGGCCTCGTCAAGGTGACCCAGGACCCTGAGGCCGCTCAACTGACGATCGACCAAACGGTTAGCGGGACGCCGTTGTTCATGGCCCCGGAGCAGGCCTCCGGAGAGCATGACCTCGATGCGCGGGCGGACATCTATGCGATCGGGGCCATGGCCTACTTCGCACTCACGGGGAAAGCCCCCTTTGATGGCGCAAGTCCGTTCGCGATCATGATCGCTCACGCCCGCGATCCCGTGGTCCCCCCCTCACGGCTCCGACCTGAAGTCCCTGCCGACCTCGAGCAGGTCGTTCTCCGTTGCCTGGCCAAATCTCCCGAGGATCGATTCGCCGATGCGAAGGCACTCGCGAAAGCCTTCGCCGCCTGCAAAGCGACGGGCGATTGGAATTCCGACAGGTCCGACGAATGGTGGGTTGCCGCAGCGCAGGCTCATGCCTCGGCATCCTGACCGCTCGAATCAGGCGGGAATGCGTTTCCCGCGTGAGGTAGGGGCGAGAGTTTTAACGAATCAACGAAAACGGTCACGGGAATCAAGAACTGACCGTTGTCCGAGGATTCGCGACGGTTCCCTTGAACCCGTCTTGCCGATTAGACTAAAGGACAGTTTTCCGAGAGAGATAATCAGTCACGCATTGCCACGACCCCAACGGCGGAACGCATCCTCCCCCTCGGGGGTGTTCGCGAGTTTGGGGTGGGATCGAGTCGTGAGGAGATTCCTTTGAACCGTCTCTTGCTGGCGCTGAAGGCACTGTGGCATACGCTGACCGACCCTGATTTCGCCGCCCGGGTGGAACCGCTTTTCCAGAAGACTCCCACTGGGCCGGATCTACGGGTTCTCGCCGTACTTCAGCGCGATGGCCGATTGATCGACTTCCTCGAAGAGGATATCGATACTTATACTGATGCGCAGATCGGTGCGGCGGTCCGAGACATTCACCGTGGCTGTCGGAAGTCGCTGCGTGATTATCTGACGATCGAGCCGATCATGAATGTTGCGGAAGAAGAAAAGGTGACGATCGCCTCGGACTTTGACCCCGCGGCGATCCGCCTGATCGGCAATGTGAATGGGATACCCCCATTCCAGGGGGTCTTGAAGCATCATGGTTGGCGCGTGAAGGCGGTTCACCTGCCGCTGCTCCCGGTCGCGCGCGACGAGACTTCGGTGTTGTCGCCGGCCGAGGTGGAGATCCTCTAAGAGGCTATCCGGATAAGGGTTATCCATGTGAAGTCAGGAAAGGTGGGTGGCCGGGGAGGAGCGCAGCGACGCCCCGGGACGAGCCCAGGCTGATCCCCGGGGCCTCGAAGACTCGTTCCCGGCCACCCAGACAATGCATCCTCACGACAGTATTCACTTCCCGGATAGCCTCTAAGAGCGGATTTCGCTCGGATCACACACGAAGGCTGGAGCATGACCACGTTGCTCGAGGATAGTAAAGAGGCTCTGTGGGTGGCACTGGTGGTTTGTTCACAGGTGCCACTCCATACGGCCATCTAAATGGCATCGGTTGATGGAGCGTCCCCACAGAGATCCCAGGGATTTCACTCTGATCTCCCGGGATTTCGTAGGCGATCCCATCGCAATCCGCTCTAGAATCGCATCATCATTCGAGTCGGGCGTGGAGCTGAGGACCCAGCACGGATCGGGAAAACGAGGCAGCACGATCGCCGAGAAGCCGACGCTGGGAAGGCCGAGGGGAATGGCACCAGGCATGCTGTTCCGGGAGGCTCGTCTCGAACGACAGAAGGCCGAGGGTTGAGGAGCGTTTATGTCTCGCTATGTCGTCGGCATCGACCTTGGGACCACGAATTCCGCGCTGGCGTACGCCGACAGTCGTGAGGCAACGGCGGACGCGCCGGCCCCGATCCGCGTGTTGTCGATTCCTCAGGTCGTGGGGGTGAATGACGTCTCTGAGCGGCCGGTACTTCCCTCGTTCCTTTACCTGGCAGCTTCCAAGGAGTTCCCTGCGGGAGCGACGGACCTTCCCTGGAAGACCACGGCCGACCGCGTCGTCGGTACGTTCGCGAGGGAGCATGGAACGAAGGTGCCGGGTCGACTTGTCGGGTCTGCCAAGAGCTGGCTTTCGCATTCGGGCGTCGACCGTAGGAGTGCGCTCTTGCCCTGGAGCGCTTCGGAAGGGGTGATGAAGATCTCCCCGGTCCAGGCGTCGACCGCGTACCTCGCTCATCTCCGAGACGCCTGGAACCATACGATCGCCGGTAAGGCCAACGGGGATCGTCTGGAGCAGCAGGATGTCTTTTTGACGGTGCCTGCCTCGTTCGACGCTGTCGCGAGGGAGTTGACGGTGGAGGCGGCCCGAGAGGCCGGGCTCGAACAGGTCACGCTGCTCGAGGAGCCTCAGGCGGCCTTCTATTCCTGGCTCTCCGCCCAAGGGGAACGCTGGCGGAAGCAGGTCAAGGTCGGCGACATCCTGCTGGTGTGCGACGTGGGAGGGGGTACCACCGACTTCACGCTGATCGCGGTGACCGAGCAAGGAGGAGACCTCGCCTTGACCCGCCTCGCGGTGGGGGAACACATCCTCCTCGGTGGCGACAACATGGACCTGGCCTTGGCCCATGCCGTCGCTACGAACCTGCCGAATGGAATGGAGGGACTCGACGCGACCCAGCGGATTGCTCTTGGCTACGCATGTCGCAACGCCAAGGAAACCCTCTTCGGGGATCCCCAGAAGAACGCGGTCCAGGTGACGGTGCTCGGCCGAGGCTCCAAGGTCATCGGCGGAGCCCTCAAGACCGACCTCAAGCGGGAGACGTTGAATCAGGTCTTGCTGGACGGATTCTTGCCGCGTTGTGCGCCGACCGATCAACCGGCTCGTGGTCGCCGGGTCGGGCTCACGGAGATCGGCCTCCCGTATGCGGCAGACCCCGCCATCACGCGCCATCTGGCCCGTTTTCTGGGACAGCAAGCCGGCTCGCTCCATGCGGAGGGGGGAGTGATCAAGCCCTCGGCCGTGCTCTTCAACGGCGGCGTCTTCAAGGCAAGCGAGCTGCGTAGCCGAGTCGGGGAGATCCTCTCGGGTTGGGCGGGGGCCTCGGTTCCGTCTCTCGAAGCCAGTGACCTCGACCTTGCCGTGGCCCTGGGCGCGGCCTATTACGGCCAGGTGCGACGAGGCAAGGGGATTCGCATCCGAGGTGGCGTGCCGCTCGCCTACTACGTGGGAGTCGAGACCTCGGCCCCAGCCGTCCCAGGGGTGCCCCCTCCACTCAAGGCCCTCTGCGTGGTTCCCATGGGGATGGAGGAAGGGACCGAGGCCGACGTGCCTGGTCCCGAGTTCGGTCTCGTCGTGGGCGAGCCGGCGGAATTCCGCTTCCTCGGTTCGACGACCCGACGCGACGATACTTTGGGGGTCATCCTTGACCGCTGGCAGCCGGAGGAACTGGTCGAAACCGCCCCGTTGGAAACCTCGTTGGCTACCTCGGACGGAAAGACCGGCGAGACGGTGCCGGTCCGCCTCCACTCTCATGTCACCGAGGTTGGGACCCTGGAACTCTGGTGCAACAGCACGCGCGATGATCGACGCTGGAAATTGGAATTCAACGTCCGCAATCCTGCCGGCGACTGAAGTTTTCGGCCGAATCAGGCGGCACTGTCTTCCGAGAAATATCAAGGTGATTTGATCGATGAGTCTTTCGACACTATTGAAGATCGAAGGGGCCGTAGAGCAAACGCTCGAGCTCACGTTCGATGACTTGGCAGCTTTACCCCTCTCCGCGCAGGTGCTCGACGTCTCGCGGTTCCAGCCGACTCGGCGCGGTGATGGGGTTTTGCTCGAGCCTCTCCTCGAGCGATCGAGGCCGAAACCCGAGGCGAATTATTTGACGCTCCATGCTGACCGCGATGATTTCCACGTTTCGATTCCTCTCGATGCAGTCCGGGCCGAGTGCGTGATCGTCTTCCGCATTGGCGATCAACCACTCAACGTCGACCAGGGAGGACCGATCCGCTTTCTGATTCGCAACCCCAGCGCCTGCCACACGAGCGAATTGGACGAGTGCGCTAACGTCAAATATCTTAGCCGCATCGAGCTATCGATTCGGCGGGGTCGTGACACGAGACCGGCCGACGAAGCCGCGCACGCGGCGCTCCACGCCAAGTAGGCCGGAGTTCATGCCTGACCGTGGCTGAGAACCCTTGCTTGGTCGATGAAGTGGATTTTCAGTTCCACCATCCGAGAAGTTCGCCGAATTTCATCGTAAGTACGGTAATGGTCACGGCCCCGGAACCGAACGCGGCCACGAGGACTCCGGCCGTGGCAATCTCGCGGGCCACGCGAAGGCGGAGGTCTTCGGGGTCGCCGATCGCCCGGGCCAGGGTATCAATCGCGCTATGCGTCAGCTCGGAAATCAGCACGAGGCAAGCGCCGAGCACGAGTAGGCACCATCCCCAAGGGTTGACGCCCAGGAGCGCTGCCGTTAGACCAATCAAGATTCCTCGATAAGCATGGGCGAAAAAGCTCGAGTCCCCTCGGATCGCGTGTTTGAGGCCGCGAAGGCCGGCGGCGAACTTTTCCCGTGAGTTTCGCCGCCCCGCCCGCGCCACCCAGGTCTCCGGAGCGTCCAGTTCGTCGAAGTCCTCAGCGAGCAACACGCCTGCACGGGAGGCCTGCGAGTCCCCCCCGGTACTCTGCTCGATCATGACTCGTCCCTCCCCCCCAACCCGGTTCGGGTCATCACGGCGCTTCAAACCCTCGATTTTATTGCGTGGGTGCAAATCGCGAGTCGAACTGCGTCAGGCCAGTTCCGGAACCAAAGCGCAGTCCCGGGCTGATTCGCGGTGAGATCGCAATCGCGAATTGTGAGTAGTTGTTTCGTTGCGGGTCGACCACTAGACCAATCGTTGTGAGGTAGTCGGCACCGACACGGGTGAACGAGAACATCGACGCGAGGAGAATCGCGTTACCGAAGTCGTACGAGGTCGAGAACGTTCCATACCACTTCGGACTGAGCCAGTAACTGATGCTCGGGTTCAAGGCCGAGGTCGTGATCGGTCCCGTGTTGAGCACCGTGTAGCCGATATAAATGTTCCCTCGCGGCGGCCGGCTGATCGAGATGCCCGACGTAACCACGTTGAGTCCAAACGGATAACCCGGCTGGTTGCTGGTGGCCAGCGTCGTCGGTTGTCCGCCAATCTTGAAAAACTCGAACCAACCGTAGGAAATAATGCTGGTACGATCACCCAAGAACCACTGATAATTGTACATGTTTTGGCCAAAACTTTGGCCGAAGTTGTCTCGGTTCGCGTTGGGGAAGAACGTGGTCGAAAGGTCGAGGGTCATGAAGTCGGTCACCCGACGTCTGCCCTTGGGGCCTCGAAGTGTTTGCAGCCGCGAGTGAAGATTCAGTTGGAGTGTTTGAATCGAGCCCTGAATGTCGGTGGTGCCGGTGATGGGAGATACGGTTCGACGTAAGATCAGGTGTCTGGGGTCGTACTGCATTGGCAGCACGCCACCCACATAGTTGTCGAGGGCGAAGTAACGGCGGACAAGTTCGTACGTGTTGTCGTCGAGGTCGTCCTGGACACCGATCCGATTCAACTTCACGTTGGAAACCGCGTCGCGATAATCGGCCTGGAAGCTGATTTTGTGGTTCAAGCCGTGGACGTTGAACAGGTCGCTGTCGACGCCGGAGTAACGCCGCCAGATCATGAAGTCGGCGCGGGCACCGGCGGCTCCCCAGACACGCCCCACCGAGTTTCCGGCAAGTTGGGTGTCCCATCCCACGGCCTGTCCTTGCAGGTAGGGGACGAAGCGGACAATGTTGTCGAGGTTAAACGGGACATCGACCTCATGGTTCGTATAGTAACGCCCCGTCTGCAAGACCCCACTCGTGTTCGAGATCGGGTCATAAGGCATGAATGCGAAGATGTTTGGATTGTTGACTTCGACGGCCGTATGTGTGTTGGCGTAGTCGGCACCGCTGTGTTGGAAATAGGTGACGCGGTTACCGAAGAGGGAGTCACCCAAACGGTAGTAGTCCAGACGAGGAAGCCATGCGGTCTCGGTGTTGAAATTCTGGAGGTTGGCCTCGGTCCAGATGCTCCAGGCCGTATTGTTCTTCTGGCGAATCAGGTAAGCGAGTGTTTCTTGGTCGAGGCCGGTTTCGGTCAACCTCTTGTAGTATTCTTCGAGGAATTGACGGTCGGAGACATAGGCCGCCTCGAGCTGGAAGCGATAATCCTCGTAGGGGTCGGCGTCCGAGTCCAGGAGCGACTGCATGTGGCGGAGGTTGACCCGGCCTCGAAAGTCCTGGAAGGCGGGGACGGAATCGCGCTGAAAGCCTTGCTTTCCGGCCAGGACGCCATTCGGAAGAATCCGGTTCGCGGTGACGATCGCCGGACCGGCACCCAGGTTGTCAACCCCGGCGTCCTTCAGGCCCCAAATATCGAAATATCCGTAATAACCATCGGGGATGGTGTCGCTGTAGCGCTTGGGATGTGTCCGGTAGGGGTCCATCAGGTCTGCGAGCAGATCCCTTCCGGACCAACCGAGCTCGGTCCCGAGCGCAGGGAATTCCTTGGTTCGGAGGCTGAGATAGTCGATGTCGACCGCCCAGGAATCGATCGGCGGGGGCCTACGGATCCCGAGCAGACGAAAGGCGTTGAAATCGGCCAGGATTTGCTGGCCCAGGTAGTTATTGAACCCATAGCGGATCTGACGGAGCGGGGGCTCGATGTCGTCGATATCCCCTGTGATCCTGGGATGATAGAAGACGGGCACTGGGCCAAGGTAGAAGACGTTCTGGCGAGCATCGAAGTTCCAGGTTAGATTCGGCTGCCGCTTCGGATCCTTGGGATCAATGACCTCGCTTCCGGTTGTTGGATTTTGCTTGCTGCTGACCACGTGCGTCAGGTCGAGGGAGCGACTATTGAAGCGATAGCCCGGGGTCGGGAACCGGCTTCCCGTCATCGTCGTTTTGTCGGCCATGATATGTTCGAGGCCATATCGGAAGATGCCGTCGGTGCCGCGCTCGAGAGGACGGAATTGGTCGATCCGAGGAGAGAAAAGCTTCGTCGGCGCGATCAAACCTGGGGCGAACATGTCGAGTTCAGCTTCGAGCACGACGGCTCGACCTGTACGAAAATCGTAGTAAACGCGTTGCCCCCGAAACGTCTTTTGGTCGCCGCTGCCGGCAATCTGTCGGGTGTCTTGACGAACGACGACGTTTCCCTCGAGGTAAACCTCCATGGGTTGGCTGGCGTCCTCGATGGTTTCTCCATTCGGGGTGAGCGACTTGGTCCCCTTTTTCTGATCGATGCGTCTCCAGATCACCACGCTGTCGGCCGAAAGGTCGATGATGCCGGTGGGAGCCGGGGCCTCGGAGAGGATAATCACGCCTCCGCGAATCGTCGTCGTTTGGACTCCGTCGACGGTCGGCAAGTTCTTGGGCAAGAGGGGCTGACCGCTGCGGGAATAGATATAAGTGATTCTCTGCGATCCTGGCATGTAAGGAATTGTTGGAGGCGCTGGGGCATTCGAGCGCTTGTTTTCCTTATTGGAATCCGAGGACGCGGGTCTGTCGTCGACATCCTCCAGAGGAGCCAGATCGGTCGGCGGCGCGAGGCCGGGTGCAGAGAGGCCTGGAATCGCGGGAGAATCTTCGATCAACGGCGATTCGTTAGTATTACTTTCCGTGGTCGGGGCTTCGATCGCAGGCGGTAAATCCGAAGGGGCTGCATTGCCGCCGAAGTCCTCCGAGAAGCCTCCCGGCTCGAACTGCGTTGGAACAACCTTGGAATCCTTCGGAGCCTCAACCTGGTCCACGACCTCGATCAATGGAGGAAGCGCGGCGGGGTCTTGAGACGCGATCGGTGCCTGTGTCGCGCGCTGAGGCTTTGAACGCGAGGCCAGAGATGCTTGCGATGTTTCGGTCTCTGCGAGCTCCGGCAAAAGGAGCGCATCGGACGGAACCGCCTTCGCAGGCTTAGGCGTAACGAGGGCCGTCGGAGTCACTTGCGGTTGGGGGGCACGAGCCGGATTCAGGGAGCGGCCTTCCGGCGTTGCCGAGCGAGCCATTCCCGCACCTGAGACGCGTGCCGTCGCCGTACTCGCTACGGGTCGGCCGGTTTTTGAAGGAAAGGCGCGTTCCAGGATCGAGAGACCGCTGGGTGCCTTTGCCAGGGAGATCAGGCTTCGCTCTCCCTCGTAAGGTTCGAGCTCAACACTCTTTTCCGTACGCATCAAGAGACGAGCAGACCCGGATGGGGGTGCGGAATTCCCCATCGGGCGAACATTCCCTTCGGCATAGACTTCGAGTTCCGAGATCGTCATCCCCTGCTGAGGCACCCGTCGCACGCGGACGACGGCTTGCTCAGAGCGAACGCCGCTAACGCCACCTTGGATGATCGCGACCCGACCGTGAAGGTGGAGCCACTGGCATTCACCGGCTTTCCAGACCCGGACCGAATCCGCAGCGAGCGTGATGGGATCTCCCACGTGCCCGACGTTCGCGGCCAGCGAGCGCTCCTCGGCCTCAATCGGGGCCGGGACGATCAAGGCCACGAGGATCAGCCAAGGCCACTCGAGTCGCGACGAGCGGCCGCGGGTTTGGTCGTGCCCTTGCACGGCTCCTCCCAAGGTTCGACCAGGCAAGCGATCGGGCCGGCCTTCCTTGGCCAGGCCCCTGTATTTCGCGCCACGCCTCATTCTTACGGCTGACGCCGCCTCTCCGTGAGATCGATTTCCGAGCCTAGCTCGCTTCGTCGCAACGACCTGGTATCAAACGCACGAATGCGTTGCCAATCGTCGCTTGCGGATCTCGGGAAGCGGGAAACGTCGCGCCCTTCAAGACATGACTGTGACGGGACAATCGGCGGGGAAGATAGCCTCATGAACTAGGTGCGTCAACCCGAGAAACTTCAGTCTCGCGCACCTGCGCACCTCCACCCAGTCGAAAAGATAAAGTCAATGAGGAACTATTGACCTGGCACAAGGCTGGTTCCTGGTCGATTGCATCGGGTCGCGATAGGATAAGCCCGTCTGCGAGGTAATCGCAGAGCTCAGCGGGACGCCAAGATTGCTAATGTGAGAATTTGGGACGTTGGCAACGTCGTGGAATGACCCAGAATGTTTAGCGTCAGGCCTTTGCTCGGAGTCTGTGTGTCCAGGACGCAAGGGAGCGATCCCCATTGAAACCGCGCGCGACGATTGGAGATCTGGATTTATCCCTGGCCGACCTTTTACGCATTGACGAGGCGTGCGATCGGTTCGAAGCGGCTTGGCGAGAGGGTCAGAGACCGGACCCCTCGTCGTATCTGGCCGACGCACCGGAACCCGCTCGGTGTTGGCTCTTGCGCGAGTTACTCAGCCTTGAATTGGAGTTCCGTGCCGAATGCGGTGAGGAGCCGGACGTGGCCGCGCTGCGAGCGAGGTTTCCCGAGTACCTCGAGGTGGTTGAGGCCGTTTACGCGTTCTCCGCCCTCTCGGGCAATCAACGGACTCTGGGCGCGGAGCCGCGTGAGCAGCCTCGAGCTCGCCGGCGAATGGCGTTCGCGTCGCACAAACCGCATCCTCGGATGCTCGAGGCGCTGCGAGAGTCTGGCTATGTGATCGACGGCGAGCTTGGCCGGGGCGGTATGGGAGTCGTTTACTTGGCGCGAAAGGTCGCGCTCAATCGCCCTTGCGCCTTGAAGATGATTCTCGCAGGTCCCCACGCCGGCCCGATGGCGACGGCGCGATTTCTCGCTGAGGCTGAGGCGGTCGCACGGCTCCATCACCCCGACATCGTGCAGATTTACCACCTCGGCGAAGTCGACGGCTTGCCCTTCATCGAGCTCGAGTATCTCCCCGGTGGGAGCCTCGATAAGACCTTGGATGGCACGCCTCGGCCGGCAGAGGAGACGGCGAGGCTCCTCGAAGTCCTCGCGCTCGCGATTGCCGAAGCGCATCGTCAAGGGGTGGTCCATCGGGATTTGAAGCCGGCCAACGTCCTGCTCGATGCGGATGGCCGCCCTAAGGTCGGAGATTTCGGCCTGGCCAAGATGCAGGATTCCGGCGATGCGCTCACGAGGACCAAAAGCCTGCTCGGTTCTCCCTGCTACATGGCTCCCGAGCAAGCCGAAGGACTCTCCCGCGACGTGGGCCCGACGACCGATGTTTACGCCCTCGGTGTGATCCTTTACGAGCTCTTGACCGGCCGGCCGCCGTTCCTGGCGACGACGGTGCTCGAGACCTTGGCGCAGATCAAGTCCGCCGATCCTGTGCTTCCCTCGCGCTTTCATACCGGGCTGCCGCGCGATCTCGAGACGATTTGTTTGCGTTGCTTGGAGAAAGAACCACGTGCTCGCTATCCCGACGCCTTGAAACTGGCTGAAGACTTACATCGGTTCCTAGAGCATCGTCCCATCCTCGCTCGACGGATCCATCCGGTGCAGTGGGTCTGGCGCTGGTTTCGCCGAGAACCCGTGAAGGGAGGCCTCGTGGCCGCCTTGATCGGCGTTTTCCTGGCCGGCTTCCTGGGTGTGGCTGCCCAGTGGCGAAGAGCCGAACAAAAGGCCCAGGCCGAGATTCGAGCCCGAACGCGCGCTGAGAACGCTGAGGAGAGATCTCGCAATCATTTGTACATTGGAGAGATCGTTCAGGCCCGGCTCGAATGGCGGCTTAATAATTTGCCAAACGCCGAAAGTCTTCTCGACCGGTGCGACACGACAAGACGAGGATGGGAATGGCATTATCTGCACGCTTTGAATCACCCCGGCCTGATCAACCAGGCGGTCGATGAAGTTCCGATCGTGTCGAGCGTGGCCTTCAGTCCCGACGGGAAGCGATACGCCTTTACGGGATACGACCCCTACACCGATCTCACAGGACAAAGGCCTTCCCCGATCGAGGTGTGGGACGCCGTCACCGGCAAGCGGATCAGGAAGTTCCAAGGTCCCGGCTCGGTCTTGCGTTTGAGCTTCAGTCCCGATGGCCGGCACCTTGCGGCCAGCGGCAGCTACGGGGTCGAGGTTTGGGACCTGGTGACGGGCCGGACCCTCTATTCTTGGAAAGAATGGGGGTCGGCGACGTATAGCCCGGACGGTCGGAGCCTGGTTTGCAGTGATCGCGAAGGAGTGACCTTCCGTGATCCGGCGACCGGGCAGATACACCGTCGCATGGCTACGGGCTGGGGACGCGTGGACTTGCGCCTGGACGGCCAGGTCTTGGCGGTGAGTGGTCCGGACGCGGTGGAACTACGCGAGGTCGCGACCGGGCGCGAGATCCGTCGGCTTCCGCATGGTCCTTCCGAAGGGGAAGCTCGCGCCATCCGGTTCCATGCCGAAGAGGGACCGAACCTGGCGTTCAGCCCCGACGGACGTTTTCTCGTGGTGGCTACGAGTCCGCCTCGGATCTGGGATACCGCAACCGGCCAGGTTCTGCACCAACTCGCCTCACACTCCGGACCTGTTTCCGGTGTGGCCTTCAACCCGGACGGACGGACCGTGGCGACCGCCGGGAACGATTCGACCATCCGAATCTGGGATGTCCAGACAGGCGCGGAACGCTCGGTATTGCGCGGGCACTTGGCCTGGGTTGGCTCTCTCGCGTTCGACGCCGAGGGGCGACGCTTGCTCTCAGGAGGCCGGCATGTTGGACAGGTCATCCTCTGGGATCTTACGAGCCCCTTGGAATATCGAAGTCTCTCCAAGATCAGCGCCCTGGCGTTTGCGTTCCGCCCCAACGGCCGTCAATTGAGCCTCGTCGACCTCTGGGGAAGGCTTCAAACTCGTGACACAGCGAGCGGAGCAACAGCCTATGGACCTCGCCTTGATTTGACCCAACAGTGGCTGACTCCGGCTGTGCTTGCTGAGTACTCGGCCGACGGCCGACGCGTGGCAACCATCGCGAACGACCGTCTCCTGGTCAAGGTCTGGGATCAAGAAACAGGCCGGCAGGTTGCTAGCCTCTCCGGCTTGGATCATCAGGCCATGTATCTTGCCGTCAGCCGCGACGGTGGCCGAGTGGCGGTCTCGGGATTGAAGGGAAGATCGGAGAACCGGACTCGACAGGTGATGGTTTGGGATGTGAAATCTGGTGATGCTATCTATGCACATAGACCCTTTCCAGCACAGGTCCCTTATCTGCATGGGTGCGTGGCCATGAGTGCCGACGGCGGTCGTGTCGCCTTCGACGATTACTCGAGCGTCGCACGACCAGGCGAACCGGGCCGTTCGCTGACACGCATCCGGGTCTGTGAACTGCCGAGTGGCCGCGAACTCTTGAGCTTGCCGTTCGGTGACTCGCCCATTCAGTGCATCGCCTTTAGCAACGACGGCCTGATGCTCGTCGCCGCGAGCCAAAGCGGAACGCTGACCATCTGGGAGGCCGCGACGGGTCGGATTTTGCATCATAACAAGGTATCGGCGATTCCTTTCAAGCTCGCCTTTAGTCCCGACGACCAACGTCTGGCGATCGTCGATCGTGAGATGGTCAGCACGTGGGACACCCGTAGCGGTCAGCAGGTATTGATCCTACGCGGAGCGCCTCAGCGCCCCTTCGATGGAGGGTTCAACCCCACCTTGGCCTGGAGCCCTGACGGTCGGTTCCTGGCCTCATCCAATTGGGACGCCAGCGTCAGCGTGTGGGATGGAGGATACGAGGGACCGTCCTTGGCCGAACGCAATCATGTTGCCGAGACACGTCGATTTCTCTGGCATTTGACGGAGGCTGAGTCCGCAGCCAAGCAAAGGCAATTCGCCGCCGTCGAATTTCACCTCGCCCAGGTGCGAGGTCTGACGCCGCTCGACGACCTCACCCGACTCCAACGTGCCCGACTCGAGTTGTGTTTTGATCATGAAAGCCTTGCTCTCGCCGACTACGAGCCATGGGCCGCCAGCCGAGCTCCGTACGATGGTCTCGCCTGGCTCAATCTGGCGCGGCTTTATTGCCTGCGAAATGATCGCGACGGATACCGGCGTGTCTGCGCTCAGATGCTCGAAGATCTCGACCGCGATCCGTTCTCACTGACGACCTGGTACGTGGCCCAGGCGCTGGGGCTGGCTCCTCTCGCATCGACCGACGTCGCAACGCTCGTCCAACTCGCGGAGCGAGCGTACAACAAGCCTCGCCCTGAAGCATTTTCCGGCTACACGCTGGGATTGGCCTATTATCGAGCCGGGAACTGGGCTGCCGCCGAGACCAAACTTCGCGAAGCCTTGGAGCGTAAAGTCACCGTGGAGTGGTTGTACTGGCCGCTCCTCGCGCTCGTCCACGAGCGCATGGGCCATCGCGAAGACGCTCGTCGTTGGCTAAGACTGGCCACCGAGGAACGCGAACGCCAGAACCTATCTTGGACAGGCGAAACGCCTCCAAGCCGCGGCCCTTCGGAAGAGTGGCTCGACTTCCGGATCCTCCTCAATGAAGCGACAGCGACCATCGCTTCCAAGTGAGGACGCTGCCTTCTCTAAGTCACTTGATAGTCATGGGTTGCAATCATGTCTCAATTGAGCGCAATGAGAATTCTAAAAAATCATCGCCTGCTTTGTCTGATCGCTCGCCTTTTTAGCCATGAGTAAGGTAGGGAGACGCACGAGAGGTCGTGCTCGAGGAAGGCCAGCCCATCCGACGCAAAGGCAGCGATAACTCTGCCTGGAGTTTTACGGATCAGCGTGGCGCCGTTGCTTTGTGAGGTGGGAACAGCCCATCGGCAACGGGGCCCCCTGAGTGTGAGTGACGCTCCGCATCGAGAGCTCATCCGCTTAGCCGGCTCGCGCGGTTTCGGCCTCCGACTGGAGCCTGCTGAACCTCCGAGGGTTTTCCTCTTCGAGACTTCGGATTTCACTCCGGGGATCTCGAAGGCGATCGCAATGCGGACCGACGTCACCTAAAGAATCGACAACCTTTGCCATACACCGGAGACGCGGAACATGGTAGGAGCAAGCCCCAGCTTTGATAAAAAACAGGATTCGAAGCACAACTGGGGCCGCTCGAAGCGGCATAAGCAAGACGTTGCGCTCCTGGCATTAAAACGTCGCCGCGCGCTGATGTACCGTCCTGGCAACGGTGGACTCGCCTTCGAGTCTCTTGAAGATCGCATGCTGCTTAGCGCTTCGAACGACCTAACACAGGAAATCGAAACGCTACTGTCGAGTGGGATGACGACCGGCTCGGTGAATCTCTCCAGCGTCACTCTGGGCAGTTTCTTGTCCGCAAGTGACGTTACGGTTTCGTTCCAGGGCATCAGCCATCAGGGAACGGACTGGTCGGGCTCGGTGTCGGTGACTGCCGATTCCGCCACACTCGAGCTCGGGCAGGTCTTTACGGGTCAGATTCAGGGGGACGCTCAGAATAGTGTTGGATTATCAGGCACTTATACACTTAGCAATCAACCTCTGGGGCAGGGAGCGTTCGACTTCGACCTGACGGAGCTGGACGTCACCGCGTCGAACCTCTTGTCAGCCAAAGCGACCGACGTATCGATCACCTACGATCCGTCGGCCGCCCCCGGCCAACGGCTCGTACAGATCCCGTCGCTCACGGCCACCATCATTCCGTTCGATAACGCAACGGCCACGCTGAACGACTTCGATATCTTCGACAACGGGTTTCAGTTGGCAGACGGCTCGGTTAGCCTCGACTCGCTCTCACTTGGGAGTATCCTTTCGGTCTCCAACCCCGCGATCACATTCCAGAATGTCGGCTATACCGTCGGTTCGTCGCCGACGGGGACGATCGGACTCAGCGTCGACTCGGCCGAGTTGTTTCCCGGTGGCGACAAGCCGTTCTCGGCGAGCGTGACCGCTCTGGGTGGTCAATACGACATCGCGAGCCAGTCCTTCTCGCTCTCGGCCTCCGACGCCGACATCAAGGTTGGGTCGGTTCTTGAGATCACGGCGAAAGATCTGGGGATCGACCTTTCCCCGGGCCAATCGAGTGAAAACGTTAGCATTCATGTTGGATCGGCCGCGGCGTCTTTGCCTCAATACGGTGTGACGGGCAACATCGATGACCTGGCGATCACCCAGGCTGGCTTCTCGATCGCGAGTGCGACGCTCAGCAAGACGGGCACGATCACGTTCAGCAGTCTCCTATCGATCAAGGATCCGTCGGTCACCTTCACGAACTTTGGCTACACCGAAGGCCAGGGTGCGAGCTTCAACAGCAACCTCACCGTCAATGCCAATGAAATCGACCTGAATCAAGGGGGCTCGGCAAGCGTCAAGGCGACCGGGGTCTCGGGTTCGATCAGTTTCCAACCGGACGACCTGGGGCACTTCACCTTCAGTGCCTCCCAGGTGACGGCGGACGTCGGGTCCCGTCTTGAACTGGACGCCGACGATGTAAACTTCGACAGTAGTCCTGCGCCGGGCGGCAATTTCGTCCAGTTCGGTACGGTGACCGCGCTGCTCACTCTCGCCAACGGCGTGAAGTTCAACGGTACCGGTCAGGACTTCGCGATCGCAGGCAACGGCTCGTTCGTTGCCGGACCGACGTTCGGCGTTACCCTGGACGTCTCCGACGAAGGTTCGCTCGACTGGCCGACCTGGCTACCGATTCAGATCACGCACCTCGGAGTCTCTTGGCCGAACTTCAATACCGATCCTTCCGACTTTACACTCGACCTCTCGGCCACGGTGAACGACTCGAATCTGGCGGGCACCTCGCTCAATCTCAGCGGCTCGGTCCAGGACGCCATCATCGACGTCGGCCTCTTGGAGCAGGGGAAGTTCCCGATCACGGGACTCGGCGGTTTTGGTATTGCCGTCAGCGGCAACATGTTCGGCGACGAGGTCAAAGGCGAGCTCTTCCTTGCGGTCTTGAACACGGATAGTCATGGGAACCCAATCCCCGACGGCCAGTCGACCCCTGCCGACGGCCATCACTACCTCTATGGTGGGATCGACGGAGGAATCAAGATCGCCGGCCTCGCCGGATTCGAGATCCGCGTGGGGATTTCCGAGTTCGGGCTCCTGGATGCCTATGTCGACGTGAGCGCTCCCATACTCCTGGACCCCGACACGGGCCTGACCGTAACGAACCTGCACGCCGGAATCGACTTCGGCAAGACGTTGCCGAGCATTGATGATGCCAAAGAGCTGAAGACGAACCCTGCCTTCGTACCACCGGGCAAACAGACGTTGGCTCAGTGGGAGTCGCAGATGGCGATGCAGGTGGCCAACGTGGCGCAAGGTGTTGATGAGGGAGCCAGCCCGATCAGCGCCTTGACGTCAGCCATCACGATCAACGGCGGGGCAACGTTGTACTCAGCCTATGCGACGACCTATGCCTTTACCCTTGACGGTGACCTCCTCTTCGACACGACGGGCAAGGTCGAAGCGGTCGGGACTCTCACCCTCGGCGACGAGGTTTCACTGACGGGAGCCGTCTACATCGACCTCTCGCAGGTGGCTTCGGGCAAGGCGCAGCTCTTGATGTACGCCGACGCCCCCGCACAGGCTCCCATCGCCACGATTTACGGCAGCGTCGCGTTCGAGTTCGCAGGTCAGACGCCAACCGGTCAGCAAGGGGCAACCACTCCTGACCTCGGCACCGGCCTGACGCTCAACGGCTCGACCGATTCCGGAGCGGCTCAAGGCATCGACCTCAATAACACGTCGTTCACCATCGAATTCTGGGCTCAACGCGCCGATTCAGGTCGCGCCGAGTCCATCATCAGCCAGGCCGTTGATGGGCTTCAGATCGGATTCAACACGTCCAACGCGTTCGTCGTGACATTCGGCGGCACGACTCTCAGCTACGCCACAACCGATAACGCCTGGCATCACTGGGCGGTCACGTTCGATCAGACGACCGGCACCCGCACGATCTACCTCGATGGCCAAGCCGTCGCCAACGACACGGCAGAGCCGCTTCAAGGGACGAGCACAGCACTTCTGGTCGGGCAGTCGGGCTCAACCTACTTCAATGGCTCGGTCGACGAGGTACGGGTCTGGAGCGTGGCCAGGACCTCCGCCGAGATTCAGGACAACGACACACAGAGCTACCTGACAAGCTCGGCCGGTCTCATTGCCGACTGGCGTTTTAACGAGGGGGAGGGGACCTCCGCAAGCGACTCCTCCGGAAATTCGCACGTCCTCACCTTGAGCGGAAACCCGACCTGGACGACGACCGTGGTCGTTCCGCCAACTCCGCCCGCTTTCAGCTCGTTCACGATCACCGTCAAGGGTGAGCTCGATCTCACGCTCCCCGACCTTCCCGGTGCCCTGGTGATTGCCGGAACGGCCACCTTCGTGGTCAGTGCCAACAACAGCAGCCTCGACCTGAGCGTTACGGGAACCGCCAGTCTCGACCCGCTCGGGAACCTGATCGGTCTCTCGGGCGAAGTACATTTCGACGAGTCCAAGACGGGCGACCTATCCACGGATCCCGGAAACCTCTATGGCGTCTTCGTACTGAAGACGGGGCAACTCTCGCAACTCCAGCAACTCGGCATTGATGTCTCCGGGACGGCGATCTTGCGCTTCAATACGACGCAATCGTCGATCTCGGGAGTGCTCTCACTCCCCGATGCAGGGGACGGTTCGCCCACATCGTACGCTTACACCCTGCCGAAAGACTCGGTGAGCCTGGACATCGTCGGCGCGGCCGACTTCCAGCGCAGCGGACAGGATTGGTTCTCGATCAACGGGGAGCTCGACGCTTACTTCACCCTATCGACGGATGAGCATGGGAATCTCCATCCCTTGCTTCAGGTTTACGTCGCAGGGAATTTGTTGATAGGTCCCGCGACCGCCTCCCTGGCTGAATTCAATGCCAATGGCTTTCTCCAGATTTCCGACGCGGGTGTGGCCGCCGAGATGACGATCACCCTGGCATCGAGCCAGGGATTGGCGGACAAGGGAATCGCGCTCAAGAACGTTCAATTCTCCTTGCTCTTAAACACCACGGACCAGGAAGTCACCTACACGACCCCGACTCCGGACGACCTGGGCCTACCCGGGCCGCTGCCTGGCGCAGGAACTTCGGTTGATATTCCGGCAGCCCCAACCGGCACGAGCACGCCCGCTCCCTACCTCCAAATTAACGGCCAGGGGGAGCTCGACCTCAAGGACGCATTCGACCTGCACGGCTCCTTCACGCTGCTGATTGCACCCCACCTGCTTACGTTCGGGCTCGACATGGATTTCGGGCTTGAAGTGAACGGAACGCTCCTGAACGAATTCCATGTGCAGGGCGGGTTGAGTCTCAACGACCAGGGGCTCGTGGCAGCCATCAACCTCAACCAGACAACAACTCTGCCATCGAGCAACGATTTCAACCTCTCGGCATCTTTTACATTAGAGATCAACACGACCAACCAGCTTCAGTTGGTCGGAGGAATCACGCTGGCGGCAGGAAATTATGTCGAGGTTGCGGCCCAGGGCGACCTCAGAGTGAAATCCTTCGACCTTCACGGCTCGTTCGATTTCTTCGAGGACTCGACCTCCGTAACGATCGTCCCCACGGCCTCGATCGCGCTCGGTGCCTTGGGTTCCGCAAACGTGGATGGAACCCTCGTTCTCCTTTCAGGCTCGGCGGGTGCGGCACCTGGTCTCTACGGCATGCTTCATGTGACGGGGCTGTCGACTTCCTCGCTGCCCGGCGTCAACCTCAACGGCAGCCTCCAACTCGAGATCAACACAACGGCGACCGAGCGAACCGTGACTGGGTTCACGGTCAATCCCAACAACGGCGAGATCACCTCCGGCCAGCAAATTAAGATCGAGCCTGATCATGTCGAGGTGATCGCCGGGGGTGAGATCTCGGTTGTCGACACAATCAAGATCAAGGGTGAATTCGACATCACCATCAATAGTTTGGGTCTCAGCCTGGATGCGAATGCGACGCTGACCGACTTCATGGGGCTGAACCTGGGAGTGAAGGCCAATATCGGGATTCTGTCGGCCGACACGCGAGGTTCGGGCGGCCTGGTGGTTTCCGCCGCCTTGTCGCTTGGTGACAACAAGTTGGGAGTGGGTCTTTTCTCGATTACCGCCACCCCGATCCTGGAGATTAACACGAGCGACGCGCCGCGAAACGGCATCGATAAGCAGACCTATGAGGTGGCACTCCAGGATGCCTCGCTCAACTTGCTGGGATTCACCGCGTCCGCTACCGTGATCGCAAAAGCGAGCAACGGCGTCTTCGAGATCGACATACCCGCCGACGATCCCCTTTCCGTGTCGTTCTTCGGACTCGGGAAGATGAATGTGTCGGGCTACATCGAGTCGAACGGTCACTTCAGCATCACGGGCTCGATCGGCTTCGATGAAGCCGACCAGATTGGAGATCACCTTTACGGGTCGATCAGCGCCACGATTAGTAACACCGGATTCTCGGGTTCATTCTCGGGCGGCGCCTCTGCGCTTGGCATCGACCTGGTCCACGCCTCGGGCACTCTGACGATCAGCAATAACTACGTTGATGTTCAAGCTTCGTTGTCTGTATTAGGCATCACCCGTTCGTTCGACTATCAACTCGGCCATCTCGATGTCCCGCCGGCCACATCGGCGATCTACTGGTACAGCGTGCCCTCCTCCGCGAACGAAGGGGACGTCATCAGGCTGGACGCCGGAGCTCTCGACTCGAGTGGCAATGCCCCGGCGGATTCCTCCTATCAATGGACGGTCTCCCGCAACGGTCAGCCCTTCGCGAACGGTGTTGGAGCTGACTACGGCCTACAACTTGGCGACCCGGGCACGTATACGGTCACAGTGAACGTCGCCGGTCTGAGCCAAAGCTCGACGATCCAGGTGGGCGACGTCGCCCCCATCATCCAGTCCGTTGGGACTCTACAGGCCTACGCTGCCGGTACGTCGCTCACAATCAACCCGACGATCGTGGATGCTGTCCCGAGCCAGGTACCTGACGGACTGAGTTACAACTGGGTGGTCACCAAGAACGGCCAGCCCTTCCTCACGTCAACGCAGCCCACCCTGAAATTTACACCCAACGCACTCATGTCCCCCGCAGCCCCGGACACTTATGTTGTTTCCTTGACTGTGGCCGATCACTTCGGCGGCAGTGCGACGTCGTCGTCGACATTCGAGGTGTTCGACCCCAACGACATCACGGTCAACACCACGCAGGATTACGGAATCGGCGACCCATCGAATACACGCGGGCTCGTGTCACTCCGAATCGCCATTGCCGCCGCGGAGAATATCAATGGTGTCGGCTACATTCGGTTCGACCCTTCGCTGGCCGGTCAGACGATTCTTCTGACCCAGATCGGTGACTACAACGACAACGGCTGGAGCGCACTCTCGGTTCCCCGAGGGGACATCTTCCTTGATGGAAGCAGCGCCCCGGGGCTTACCATCTCCGCATCGCAATTCATCAATATGCGACTCTTCTATGTCGCCGCGGGTGCTACGCTTGCCATCAACGACCTCAACCTGACAGGAGGCGTCGCAACCGCTGCATACGGCAAAGCCGCGGGTGGAGCCATCTATAACGATGGCTCGCTGTATATCTATAACTCGGCTTTATATGGCAATGAAGCGAATGGAGGAAGCCAACAGAACACCCTCCAGCAAGCCAATGCTTACGGCGGCGCGATCTACAACAGTTTGACGGGGACCCTGAATGCGACCAATACCACCTTCGCTGCCAACACAGCCAAGGGTGGCGATGGTTTCTATCTATCCTATTACGGCTCAATGCCGTTTCCCTCGTTCGGTGGTGCCGGTTATGGGGGGGCCATCTACAACGCCCACCTGATGTATCTCAGTGCGGATACCATCGCCGACAATTCGGTGTTGGTGGGAAATATGGCCGACGCTGCCCCGCAGGGCTCTGGGATTTACGACGCGGGCAACGGCGACCCTATTTTGGGGTACACCACAGCGACGGTTTACACAAGCATCATTGCCAACAATTTTGGGGGGGCCGACGCTTACTTCACGTATAGCCAGAGGGTTAACGGTGATCATAACCTGATTGGCAACGCGATCAATCCACCGACTGCCGGCACTTCACCCTTTACGGTCGGTAGTCCCAACCCGATGCTTGGTCCGTTTGCCGACCACGGCAACGGTGTGCTGACCTTCTCACTGCTCCCGAACAGCCCGGCGATTGCGGCCGGGAGCAAGGGGGGGGTGAACGTCTTTGGCGCGACGGATGGTCGAGGTTATGCTCGGACCTACAATGGTAGGTACGACATCGGCGCGTTTCAGACCCAGCCCTATGTCGTCAGTAATACGAACGACGAAGGTGCAGGCTCACTGCGCGCGGTCGTTGCGGAAGACGACAACGGAGCCCCCATCATCTTTTCCCCAGGGCTCTCAGGTCAGACCATCAAGGTGACGAACGGGCCGATTCAGATCAATCGAGACCTGACCATCACGGGCCTGGGTGCCAATCAATTGTCCATCACGACCGGGGCCAACGCCGTCGACGTCTGGAAAGGGGACAGCAACACAAAGGACAGTGCAGGCATCGCTCCGGGAATTGTTCAAGGAAATGTCACCTACACTGCGGGGGTCGTGGACAATGCCTTCCAGTTCAACGGCACCAACTCCTCGGTCGTAGTTCCGGATAATGGCCGGTTCGATACTCCGAAGTTCACTATCGGAGGCTGGTTCGAACTCACGAATGTCCCCGGCATGGGTTCCGATTACATCCTGGCGAGCAAAACGAACGGCTATTCAACAGGCTGGAAACTGCTTGTCAACAGCCAGCTCATCCCGGAATTCGTGGTGTACCAGCAGCAAAGCGGAGGCGCAAGCACCGCGATGGCGTTTTCACCAACGCCAATCGCATTGAACACCTGGTATTATCTGACGGCCAGCTTCGATGGCGACACCTCGAAACTTTATGTCAACGGGGTACAGGCCGGCAGTGGGAGTTTGCCCTACGCAGCCGGATATTCTCCGAGCACGTCCCCGGTGGTGCTCGGCGCGGCGAGCTGGTACAACGGTGAATATGCCAGCGCGAACATTGATGAGTTTAGTTATTACAATACAAGTCTCGATCCGTCCGTGGTTCTTTCCCTGTCACAGCAGAGGAATGGGAACCGGATCTTCACGGTCGCCAGCGGTGTCACCGCCACGATCTCCGGGCTGACCATTGCTGGCGGAAGGGCCCAGCAAGGCGCGGGGATCTACAACGCCGGTAACTTGACCGTCGTCAACTCGATCTTCAACAACAATGTGGCTCAGGGAGACGGATCCTCGCTTCTCCCCGTCCAGGGAGGAGCGATCGACAATGCCCCTGGAGCTTCGCTCACGGTGAATGGAAGCACCTTCGATGCAAATATCGCGACGGACATCAACGGTCGAGGTGGGGCCATCGTGAATGAAGCAGGCGCAGTTCTCCATGCGTCCAACGATACCTTCGTCGATAACTTGGCCCAGGTCGGTCAGGGGCAGAGTGGCGTGAGTTCCCTGAAGGGGGGAGCGATCGACAACGAAGGGGTGGCCTATCTCTATGGCCTGACGATCGGTAACAATGAGCTCGGTTTCGGCTCGGGAACGTCGACCTCGGCCAGTGACGGAGCTGGGCTCTACAACGGGGCATCGGCCTCGCTTACCTTGATCAACAGCATCGTGGCGGATAACACAGGTGGGCATGACATTGCCAACTTCGGTACCGTCAACGGTGACCACAATCTCATCACGTCAAGTGCTGGTCTATCCACATTGACCGGTACCGTCTCGGCTGACCCCGGGTTCGGTCCACTCTCCTTCAGCGGAGGCACTACACCGACGTTGTCGCTTCCTGCGAACAGCCCGGCCGTGGATGCCGGCGACAATTTCGCGGCAGCCATAACGGCCCTCGACGGGCTCATCGGCTGGTGGAGGGGGAACGACAACGCCCTCGACAGTGCCGCAGGTCACAATGGTACGTTGGTCAATGGTGCCGCTTATGGCCCGGGGCAATCCGGTGATGCCTTCGTGCTCAACGGCCAGGGAGAATACGTCGCTCTTCCCTCGAGCGCCGATATCACCGGTACCGGGGCTTTCACCGTTTCCGCCTGGATCAAGACCGGCTCGGATGGGGTGATTATTCAGCAGCGTGACCTGAATCATGTCAACGGAGAATATGTTCTCAGTGTGAGCGGAGGAAAGGTCCTCTTCTGGAGCTATGGCAACGACCAATACGGTTTCAATTTCGTCTCCAATCGCTCGGTCAACGACAACGCGTGGCATCTGATTACGGCGGTGCGTCAGCCGAATGGTACCGGGCAAATTTATATCGACGGCGCGCTCGACAACTCTCAAGCCGCTCCTCCGCGAACCCTTGGTAGCGGCTTCAACATATACATCGGCGGTGATCTTCGGGACGGGGTAGGCTATTTCAACGGGTCGATTGATGACGTTGCTTTGTTTAGTCGGGCTTTGACCCCCACCGAAATCCAATCCTTAATGCCTCTCGGGCTCAATCTCTCCACCGACCAACGCGGCTTCAGTCGGGTCTCCAACGGCAGGGTGGATATCGGCGCCGTTGAATATCAGCCATCCGGAAACAGCAACGTCAACGATGTTACCCTTGCTTCGCCTTACCTCTTCTCCGCAAGCCCGAACAACCAGACTCTCGCGAGCCAAGGAGCAGGGGCAAACGTGCTGACCGAAAGTGCTGACGACCTCAGTAGTGAGGGAGCCGACGTGATCGATGAATTGGCTCTGGCGCTCTACGCCGAGGATATTCGGCTGGTACGTCGACTCTCGCTTTTCGAGTGAAGTCTTGGAATTGAGAGGGAACGCTCGCGACCTGATGGTGATCGACCCTCGCCCTGATCGCTCAGCTCTTTTGTCGCATCCAGAGCGCACGGATCACAAGAAGCTTGCGGTCGATCGTTCTTGCCGAGACTCCGAGCTCGGCTCCGATCTCCTGTGAGCTTAGCCCCTCGAGCTTGCGCAGGGCGATGGTCTTCAAGGTGGGGTTGTCGAGTTCCGAAAAGAGTCGCTCACATTCGTCGGCGAATTGCACGGTGGCTTCCGGCGTCGGGTCGCGGGCCAGGAGCATGGCGATTCCCGTGGAGTCAGGAGAATCCTCATTGATCAAAGCGGACTCGCCCAGCAATCGGCCACCCCCTCGCTTCTGCCGGGAGCCATGGCGAACGGCGGCGATCACCTTGCGCACGGTAATCGTGGAGAGCAAGCGCCAGAGATCATTGCGATCCTCGAGCCGGGGAAACTGACCGCGTTCGGCCCGCTCGCAGAAAGTATGGAAGGCGCTCAACGCGACGTCTTCCTCGTCGAATTCACGGCGATTGTGCGAAGGAATTCTCGAGCGGGCCAATCGCACGAGCTTTTCGAAGTAGCGGTCCCAAAGGCTCTGGATGTCGGATTCATCCCCGGCCTTGAGGCCTTCGAGCAGCCGCGAAATCGAGATGTCATCGGACACGTGACAGACTCCGACTCGTGGCTTCGATACTCGCGACTAAAAAGCCGTTCCTAGGAGATCTCGTTCCGCGACTTGGGCGTCTGAAAATGCCTCAACAGGGAGGGGTTCAGACCGTAGCTGAGGCTCAGAAGTTTGATCGGATGGAGTGTCCGCTTGACTGAGCCTTGCTCCATCTGCATGCGGCAGGCTCCACACTCGGTCGCTCCGATTTCCAGGTCGCTCTCGCGGAGTCGCCGGAGCAAGCCGCGGCCGGCTCGGAGCGATGTGCGGAAGTGCTCGCGTCTCAGGCCGAAAGTCCCAGCCATCCCTGAGCAACCGCGGTCGATGAACTCGACGTCGAGCTCGGGAATGCGCCGGATGAGCTCCAGGCCGGGCGTACCGACTTGCAGAGCGCGAAGATGACACGGCTGATGGTAGCCAACTCGGACCCGAAGTGGGTTGCTTGGATGAGGAAGTTGGCCCCTCGCATCCAAGCCCACAAGGTATTCTCCAACGTCGCGCGTATTTTGGGCGACGAGAGCCGCGTCGAGGTCGTCGGTCAGCTTGAGATATTCGTTGCGGAGCATCAAGGCGGCGGTGGGTTCGGAGCAGACGATCGTATATCCGTCGCGGACAGCGTCCCCCAGAACGCGGAGATTCGCCAGCGCGAGGTCGCGTGCGTGCTCAATGTCTCCGGCGACCAAAGCCGGCATCCCTGACCCGCGTTGGCCACTGGGCACGTAGACATTCACATTGGCCTGGTGTAGAACCGCCACGACCGCCTCGGCCAACTCCTGGTCGAAGTGATTCGCATACACATCAACGAAATAGGCAACCCGCGGCCCGGGCGTCTGGGGGCGTGGCCGTGTCAGTCCCAGCTTGGCCGCGCGGCGCACGAACGGGGTGCGATGAGCTTTCGGGAGTTGTCGCAGTCTCGAGAGTCCAAACAGACGTTCGAAGAGCCAGCGCGACGTCCGATTGCTCAGGAGGGCGTTGGAGATGATCGGAAAGCGACTCGCCAGTGCCGACCAATGGTCGACACGCGAGATCGTCCAATCCCCTTGCGAAAGACCATGATTCTCGACGTAAGCAGCCTTGGCTTCGAGCATCAAGCTCGAAACGTCCAGGCCCGAGGGGCACTCTTGCGAGCAAAGATTACAATGAATGCATAGATTCGCATTTTCACGAAGTTCTTCCGTTCCCCAAAGCTTGGGATCGACCGTCCCCGAGAGGAGCTGGCGAATCAGGTTGGCCTTCGAACGGGGGGTCGCCGCTTCGGCACCCATCGCCCGGAAGGTTGGGCACATACGTGCGTCGGCAGCACGAGTGCGGCAGACACCACATCCGTTGCAGGCCGAGGCCGTCTCGAGCATCCCGCGTTCCGACCACCGGAGCACCGGCAACGGAAGCGACACCTCCGGCTTATTCTCGGGCGTCTCCTGCACCAAAGGCGCAAAACGCTTCAAGTTACGGAGCATGAGCTGAGGGTCGTCCCCGATCACCTTCCCCGGATTCAGCAAATTCAAAGGGTCGAATGCGTCCTTGATCTCCCGGAAGACGGGGACCAACTCTCCGAACTCCCTGCGGAGGAACTGAGTACGGACCAGGCCGCTGCCACTACCTCCTGAGATCGTCCCTCCACAGGCCAAGGCAAGCTCGTAGACCTGGGTGGCCAACGGTTCAAGCTTGGCGACGTCTCGGGGGTCTCCGAGATCCAGGAAAGGCAGTGTCCGGATCCGACCGACCCCTGCATGTGCGTCGAGCACCCAGGTGACGTCGTTCTGTTTCAGGACCGTCTGCAAGCGGGAGAGGAAGTCGGGAAGCACTCGTGGTGGAACGGCCACGTCTTCGATGAAAGAGACCGGACGCACGGTCCGCTTCGTCCTCATCAAGAGAGGCTCGAGGACTTGCCTGAGCGACAAGAGACGTTCGCTCTCGGACCGCTTCGTCAATTCCACCGGGTCGGAGACCAGGAGCCGAGAGCGAGAGAGTCGCTGGGCGAACTGCCGCACACGCGAGGCCACCTGCTCGGGCTCGTCCCCTTCGAAGGCAACGATCAAGATGGCTCCCGCCGCGTCCGGGATCCACTCACGAAACGCGGGGTCGGCCTCGCAAACGAGTCGAATGGAACGCCAGTCATGGAGGTCGCAGACGGTGGGAGAGCTCTCGAGGCAGTGAGCGACCGCCTGAGCCGCGTCTCCCAGGCGACCAAATGCCAGCAAGACCGCGCCGAGCGCTGTGGGGATGGGGACGGTTCGGAGCGTGGCCTCCAAGACGAGCGCCAGTGTCCCTTCGGAGCCAACGACGAGGCGGGCGAGATCGACTCCAGCGGGTGAAGACGCCGGACCCAGCGCGTAGCCGGTACGGTGGCGCGGGAGGCGCGGGGTCTTCCGTGCCACAAGATCACCGCTTCGCCGGTTCAGGGCCCCCAGCTTACGAACGATCACGCTCTTGAAATCGAGCGGATCGTCATCGAAGGCCGGCCAGGCCTCGCGCCCCAGTTCGGCGATTTCCCCATTGGCGAACACGACCCGAAGCCCCAGCACATGGTCACTGGTTGCACCATAACAAAGCGACCGAGGACCCGAGGCATCGACGCCGATCATCCCACCGATCGTTCCCGACTCCGACCCGGCCGGATCCGGTCCGAGTCGCCGACCCAAGGGCGCAAGTTGAGCGTTGAGAACGTCAATCACGACCCCGGGTTGGACTACCACATGGTCGGGACCAATGGAGACGATGCGCCGAAAGTATCGACTAAAGTCGATGACGAGCCCCGTACCGAGCACCGCTCCCGAGACGTCCGTGCCGCCGCCGCGAGGGTGCAACGGGATCTGATTCTCCCCCGCATAGCGAAGCAGGGACAGCACGTCGTCCTCCGTTCGAGGGACGACCACCCCCAACGGGTCGATCTCATAGAGACTGGCGTCGTGCGCATACGACGCGCGCTCGATCGGCTCGAATAACAGGTCTCCCTCGAGAATCCCTCTCAGATCCTCGTGAATCCGCGCACGGCGTTCATCCACGGTTGGGTTCGATCCTCAATCTATTCGAAACGATCATCTCGCCGCTTCGCCAGGCTGGCATGGCTCACGTCGAAGACGATCCGTTGGACATCAGCCCACGTTTCCGATGCTCTTCGACTCGAATTCGTTCCTGGCGATAGCGTTCACCGATCGCGAGGTCGAAGTGTTGAAATTGGGGGCTGCTCGCAGGCAACGCACGGTACTGGGAATGACATCGATAACAAATAATAACATTCTTTACATGATAAAACAGAAACATGTCGGCGATCGCCGACACGAAGAGCACGGTATAAGTGAGCAAAGGCATCTCGTAATACCAAAAGACCGTGCTGATCACGAATCCAATCACCACAATCAGGAGTCCAAGTCCCTGGGGGAAGTCTTTCTGGAGGTAAAGGTCAGACGCTCCGCACCAGGCACAACCGGAGAGGTCTGAACCTTGAAAGGCCGCTTGTCGGAGGGAATGAGAGGTTGAGCAGGCCGAACAGGTCACAACGGGTGTCGCTTCGACCGAGGAGACAACCCCCACTTTACCACAATGGGAACACTCGTAAGTCAGCTCCATGGTTGAGCCTGCGAAAGTAGGGAATCCGCTGGTGTTTGTCGGGTGCATTCACAGCCAGTGTGCACGATGGAGATCACTCCTCCGTCACACTCGCGGAGATCCAGGACCTCGGGTGACCTCCTCGCCCCGATCCGATTCTCATTCTACCGAGAACCAGACCACACGGAAGAAGCCAGCGATCGCAGTGACATTTGTTACGCTATGGCCCTTTGCAGAAGGATCTCGGCCTGACCCGAGAGCAAGCACGCAAGGGCGATGGCCGAACCTACATGAGAACCCCACTCTCTCGAGAGAGGACGAGCGAAGTCAACTCTCCGAAGAGGACCAGTGTCATCGCGATGTACAAGATTCCTGTCGCGGACTGCGTCGAACGAATTCGAACGGTGTTCCAGGTAAGGACGATCGCAACCGCCGGCCCGAGGATCCCCATCCCCCAGCGCATTCCCAGGAAAAGCGGTGAGAGCGATCCCGGCGAGTGAGTCGGAACGTAGCCGGAATAGAGTAGCCCAAGGCCGGCCAAAGCCAGGACGGATCTCAACCCAAGGGCGCCGGCCATGAGGATGACCAACCGCCGTAGAGGGGTGATCGACATCGCCGGGGCTGTAAGGTAATGGTGACCGAGGAGCATCGCCGTCAGGGTCGCGCCGAGTAAAAGCGCCGAAGCCCACCGCCCGCCTGTCTGGACGATAGCGAATTCTCCAGAACTCGATGCTGTCGGGAGACAGAGCAGGCCACCGGTCAAAATGACGATCAAGATCGTGGCTGGTAAGCCAAGCTTGGGGAGTCCCAGCCCCCAGACAATGGAGGCGGCAAAACTCATCATTGCGGCGAGAAGCAGGATACCCCGGGATAGTTGGCTTCCCCCTAGGCGCGATTCGTCAAGGATGGCCAGAACGAGCAGCCCGAGCATGACCAGACTTTGGGTCCGGAAAAACGCGAGCGGAACCGTCCTCCAGGAGATTGAGATCAGAGCCAGCGCAAGCCCGCAAACCAGTCTGACCCCGAATTCGGCGAGCATCGAGGTCGACATGTCCCGCGCCTCGCAAGATGGTCCGCTCCGGCCGAGCCGATCGGGCGTCACGCGAACGGTGCCTTGGCCACCGGAGAATTACTTACCGCCGAAGATCAAGGACATGACCTCCGACCGAGTTGCAAGTTTCTCCTTGAACGTGCCGCGCATGGCGCTGGTCACGAAGGAGCTGTTCGGCTTATGGACACCACGGACGGTCATGCAGCTATGACTTGCCTCGACAACCACGGCAACCCCTTTGGCGTCGAGCTCCTTCATCAATAGGTCGGCAAGTTCCTCGGTTAATCGTTCCTGCATCTGCGGCCGCTTCGAGAGCACGTCGACAACACGAGGAATTTTGGAGAGGCCGATCACCTTGCCGTTGGGCAGGTAGGCGACATGCGCTTGCCCGATAAACGGTAACAGGTGGTGTTCGCAAAAGCTCTCGAACCTGATGTCCTTGATGAGGACCATCTCGTCGTACTTCTGCGTGAAGAGCTTCTGAAGGTGGATTCGAGGGTCCTGGTGCAACCCTTGAAATACCTCGGCATACATTCGAGCGACGCGATCGGGGGTCTCCAGCAACCCCTCCCGATCGGGATCCTCCCCGACAGCGACCAAGATTTCACGTACGGCATGCCGGATACGATCGAGGTCAATGCGCGGTGATGAGTCGTTCCCCATCTCGTGATCGGTCTCACTATCGGAAAGCGCGTAGTTTCCGTTGCTAGGCGCACCTTGATGCGGAGAGGGCGACGACATCGTAACATTCTCAAAAGTGACCCGACCGAGGGAGCAACCGACGGACCGGAGGAGAAGATCTCGTTGACTGTAACTCTCAACAGCTCATGAATTTCCGCCAATTATTCGTACCGTTCATTTTAAGTCGTCGGGCCAAGGAAATCAAGAACCGGCGAGGACGATTAATTGTTGCTGAAGGGGGGAGGAAAGGATCGGCTCCGGGGAGGCCCATCGACGTCCTCGGACTCGCGCCTGGCGAGAATCTGGAGGAGTCGAGCTGCCCGATGGTCGGGCCGAAGTTCGGCAAGAAGCTCCTGCTTGATCGAGGGCGGAAGATTCATCCCCTGGGCGATCAAGTCGGTGAGTGAGCCCAGGGGTAATTCCGCGTCGAGTGCGGCGGGGAGCTCGGGGTCCCACTCCTGAATTCGCTCGGCTACCCGGCGGTACAGGGCAAGGAGCTCGGCTCTTAAACGATCGTCCTGGTCGTTCTCCTTGACGTCGTCCAGGTTCTCGGTCTCGGCGAGACGATAGAGCTTTTCCGAGGGAACTTCCCGAAGCACGCGTACGCGTTTGAGCCCCAGTAAAAGAAGATGGAATCGTCCGTCTGCAAGCCGATGATGTTGCACGATCTTTCCGAGACAGGCGATCCTCTCGATCGGGGGATCTCCTAAGCCATCCCTCGTCTCGTCCTCGCAGAGTTGAACCATCGTGATCAGGTTGTCTCCGGAGACCAGAGCATCCTCGGTCATTTGTCGATAGCGAGGCTCGAAGATATGAAGCGGGAGTAGGGCATGCGGGAGAAGCACGACCTGGGAGAGTGGAAAGAGCCGGAGCACGCGATCGGAGCCGCTCGAACTGTTGGTATCGCCCATGCTTTGGTCCCTTGTTTCGCGAACGCCCGGTCGCCGAGGCCCGATCCGGCGGATCGAAGACAGCCTCGGAAACTGCATTCGAGAGAAGGCGATTGCGGCTATTCATAATGAAGTAGGATCGGACCGGCAAGGGTGGGCCTGATTGACAGAAATCGCGACTTCCTTACGATGAATCCCGATTTCTCGCGATGAATCCCGATTTCTCGCGATGAATCCCGATTTCTCGTTCTCGGACCCAAAAGGAAACGCGGATGGCGCGCGTGCAAGCACAGAACCCCGATCCTTCGTCGCAGGCGAAACTCGTCGTTCGTTCGCTCGCTCGTCTCTATCCCGATTCCTGGTGTGCGCTGGTTCACCGTAATGCGTACGAGCTCACGGTGGCAACGATCCTCTCCGCGCAATGCACCGATGTTCGAGTGAACATGGTAACTCCTGAGTTGTTTCGGCGCTTCCCCGACGTCTACGCCCTGGCCGCCGCCAGCTTGAGCGAGGTTGAGGAGTTGATCCGTTCGACCGGTTTCTTTCGATCCAAAGCGAAGAACCTGGTGGCGATGGCCTCGCAAGTGGTGGAACAGCATGAAGGACAGATTCCCAAGGATCTCGAGGCGCTCACCAAACTGAGCGGCGTCGGCAGAAAGACGGCCAATGTCGTGCTCGGCACGGCCTTCGGGATTGCCTCAGGCGTTGTCGTCGACACCCACGTCAAGCGCTTGTCGTTTCGCCTCGGCTTGACGAAGAGCAAAGATCCTATCGTCATCGAACGGGATTTGATGAAGTCGGTGCCCAGCAAGGAATGGGTCAACCTGAGTCACCGGATGATCGAACATGGTCGACGCGTCTGTCTTGCGATTCGGCCTCGTTGCAGCGAGTGCGAACTCGCGAGCATCTGCCCGAAAATCGGGGTCAAGCAACCAGGAGGTGTCAGTTAGTCGTTGAACGTGGCAGGCGAGCGCTTCGAGAGCTCCGTTGGCTTGACTAAACACGCTTGCAAAACTCTCCCGATTGCGCTCCACTCTGATTATGCTAGAGAAGGGTGGCCGACGCAGCCACCCTAAATTGCCTGCAATAGATACAAGGATTGACTCTGCCATGCATATACAAGATATCTTCCAAGCTCATCCGACCACGTTCAGCTTTGAATTCTTTCCTCCGAAGACCGACAAGGCGTCGGACGAATTGTTTACGCACATTGCGAAGCTCCAAGCCTTACAGCCCTCATTCGTCTCCGTAACTTACGGCGCGGGGGGATCAACTCGTGAGCGAACCCATGATCTGATCATTCGAATCCAGAGCGAGACGAACTTGACGGCGGTGTCTCACCTGACCTGCGTCTGTCATTCGCGCGAAGAGTTGCAAGGCATCCTCAACCGCTACGCGACTTCAGGGATCGAGAACATTCTCGCCCTCGGTGGCGATCCCCCCCGGACGATGGCCGACTATGATCGTGCTCACGACGCCTTCCAGTATGCCGACGGCTTAGTCTCATTCATCAAGCAATGGACTCCTTCGAACGACGGACGCGGCTTCGGGATTGGGGTCGCCGGATTTCCCGAAGGGCATCCCGGTACGCCGAATCGGCTCAAGGAGATGGACTATCTCAAACGCAAGGTCGACAGCGGCGCCGATTACATTTGTACACAGCTTTTCTTCTCCAACAACGATTTCTACGATTTTCGTGAGCGGTGCGAGTTTGCGGGAATCCACGTGCCGATCATCGCGGGTATCATGCCGATCACGCGGGACTCGAGCATTACGCGCATGGCCGAACTCGCTCTGGGAGCACGATTCCCCGCGCGACTCTTGAAATCGATCGATCGTTGCGGGGATGACCCCGAGTCGGTCGACCGTGTCGGCGTCCACTGGGCGACCGAGCAGTGTCGCGATCTCCTCGACAACAGCGTCCGTGGGATCCACTTCTACACCCTCAACCGATCGGACGCGACCCGTAGGATCTACGAGAATCTCGGTGTGAAAGACTCGCAGGCCCTTCGGACCCGCTAAGTCCGACTGCGACCACATGGCCAACGAACTGACAAGCCGCCTGAAGGAGGAAGCACTCCGTTTGGGCTTCGATCAGGTTGGGATCGCTCCGGCGGTCTCTCCGCTTGGTTATCCGCGCTACCTGGACTGGCTCAAGGCTGGACATGCGGCAGGGATGAGCTACCTCGAGCGTCAAGCATTGGCGAGGGCTCATCCCGATCAGTTGCTCGAAGGGGCGCGATCGATCGTTGTCGTGAGCTTGGTCTACGGACGACCGGAGTCGACCCCGCTTGGTCCGACCCAGGCGAAAGTGGCTCGCTACGCGCGAGGAGCCGACTATCATCACGTCTTCTGGCGTCGGCTTGAGGATCTCTTGGCCTGGCTTCGCAAGGAGTCGCCGACCATCAAGGGGAGAGCTGTTGCGGACAGCGCTCCCCTTCTCGAGCGAGACTTCGCTCGCATGGCAGGGATCGGTTGGGTCGGCAAGAACACCATGCTTATCGATCGTCGACTCGGAAGCTTCACGCTCTTAGGGGCACTTCTGGTCGATCTCGAGCTCGAGGCCGATACGCCGACGGCCCAGAGTTATTGTGGGACTTGCACCCGCTGCCTCGACGCCTGCCCGACCGACGCGTTCGCCGGACCTTATCAGCTCGATGCGCGCCGATGTATCAGCTATTGGACCATTGAACACAAGGGACCAATCGACGAAGCGTTCGCACCCAGACTCTCAGATTGGGTGTTCGGCTGCGACATTTGCCAGGAAGTCTGCCCCTGGAATCGCAAGGCCCCTCCTGGACGGGAACCCGAACTCCAGGCGCAGCCCGAGCTCACGAATCCTGATTTGATCGCTTGGCTCGAGGCCGAACCAGCCGCCTTTTCCAAAGCGATGAAACGCACAGCGCTCTCGCGATCGAAGCGCTCGGGCTTGCTGCGGAACGCGGCCCTGATCCTGGGTACGCGCCGCGAGTTGTCGGCGGTTCCGGCGCTTATCAACAGACTGGATGATCCTGATCCGATTATCCGTTCTGCGGTGGCCTGGGCGCTGGGGAGGATCGCGACCAAGGATGCTGTCGTTGCCCTTTCCGCTCACGCAAACGACCTGGACCCGTTGGTACGGGATGCCGTCCAACGGGCCCTTGTCGAAAGCCGCCAATCATCCTGAAGCTTCTCTTGTTTCAAGACGCTTCGAATGGTTGCGTGTACGCGACCACCACTTCGGTGGTCAGGTCTTTCACGGGTTAAAAGTGACCGGAGAAAGGTTGCCCTTGATGCTCTGGCCGAAAGAGTCAACGGAGTCGACCTGGAAAATATTCGGCCCGGCAACCAGAGGCACGGTGATGTTGTAATTGCCGGTGCTGTCGGCGGTGGTAACCACGGGAGGCGCGCTGGGGCTGTTCGTGTTCGTGAACGTGATCGTGGCACCGGGCGACGCCGTGCCATCGAAGCCCGCCGAGGGGGACGTGGTGATGCGATTCGTCGGATCGGTGACGCTCGAGGACACGAGGTTCGCCTGGACGACGGGATTGATCGTCACCGAGGCCCCTTGATTCTGCATCGTATAGGCGACGTCGATCTTGCCGATTCGCCCGTCTCGGTTCACGTCGGCGTTGAAGTTGTAGTTCGAGCTCGAGGAGCGGGCGCCGAGATTCTGCCTCACCATCTGGAGGTCGGTCTTATCGACATGACCGTCGCCGTTGGCGTCCCCGGGGAGATAGAACCCGAGCAAGAAATTACCCGTGGTCGCGCCGGGACCTGTGACGTTCACCGTAAAGGTTGCTGGCTTCGTCGCATCGCCCGGGAATTGCGTGACGGGCACGATCACCGCGTTGGTCCCTTTTCCATTGGCGACCTGGGAGTGGGACAGGTGGGGGTTGTAAATCGAGTGGAACGCCTGCGGTATCAGGTTGCCGTGGGGGTCGTCAACGGAGGAGATAAAGGGGGTGAGGCTCGACCCGGTCGCAGCGACGACATCGATTCCGAGCGCGAGTTTACCGTGGGGGAGTGTGATGTTCCCGGGGGCGATCGTGAAATTGACGGCGGCGGTCTCGCCCGAAGTCGTCACGGTCCCCGGAATAATGGCGAACGTATTGCCAGCTCCACCGGTCAGTAGCTCGCGGGTTTCGAGCTGCTCGGTTGCGATTTGTGCTTTCCGTGCACGGCGGGGGGTGCGATTCAGCGGGTTCATAGGGCCCTCCTTGGCCAATTTCCGAGACGTGGTCCCACTGACCAGATGTGAGGTGACAACCGCGCGGGAGCGAGTGGGAGTGCGAACCTCGCTAATCCTTGCGAGTTCGTACGTCCCACGAGCCAATGTCGTTCCCGCGAGTAGCCACGCTGATGTGGATTCAGCCTGAGACGAGTGGGCGGGTACGTCCCACCCAGTGTGGCGCGGGAGAGCTCCGCCCCAGCGTAACTGGTCGTTCGTCTTCAGTATCGTCCGCAGAATTGTTTTTCTCCACCCAAACCCTCCAAGCGGTAGCAATGTAAAGCACAACACCCGCCCAAAGAAACATCCCGTACCCTTGCGCGATCTTGTGCCCCTGCCCACCGCCGAACTGGCCGCCGAGCTCCGTGGAGGTTGAAGCCATCAAGATGGCCGAGAGGACCAGGGCCGTCGTAAGGCCAAGGCGAACGTACTTGGGCCACTTGGGCGTCGCCACGCGATACACGAGGTACGTGTAGGGTAAGAGTAGGGTAACGTAATGGTGCTTCCAACTCCGTTCCGAGACGAACAGCATGGTCAGCACGACGAGCGCGAACTCACCGAGGAGTCGTGGATCGTCTCGGCGGTCGGTCTTGGTGCGGCACAGCAGAGCTAGCAAGCCCAGGAGACTGAAGGCGAACGCTTTGACTAGAAGCTTGACGAACGCCGGACTCCACGTCACCAAATTGAGATCGAGTCGGTTGCTGTAGCGGCCGTCACCGACCTTGGTTTCGGTCAGAAGTCGCGTCAGCACGCCCGGCAACGACTGGTTGATCTCCTGGGAACTAGAGGTCCCTTTAACGATGAACGGGCTTATCATTCGCTGCCACCAGGTGGCCAGACATTCCATGTTGAACGACGGCCCGATGATGAGGCTGGGCACGATCAACAGGAAGACTCCCATCCCCAAGCACGTTGCCCCGACCGTTCGCCACGAACGCTTGTACGCGAAGTAGGGAACAAAAAGAGCAGGGGTGACCTTGTAGGAAATCGCCAAAGCCAAAATCAGGCCGGCCAACACGTCATAACCCTTGCGCCAGGCGTAAAGGGTTGCGACGATCAAAAATAGGATGATCAAATTGTTATTAGCATGATGCAGATCGCTCATGATCGGCCGGAGGCTGAGCAAGATGATCGGCCCCTGGATCCAAGATGGGAGGGTTCGGGTCCCAGCGGGCCTTACCATCCGGAAACAGAGCCAGATCGATATCGTTGTGAGCGCCGCTTTGAGAGCGAACCAGGTGATTGCCCCGTGCAGCTTGGGCAATGATGCGAAGGGATAGAGAGTGATTGGAAAGATTGGGGGATTAGGGAACATCCACTTGTCGTAGATGTTCACGCCTTTCCAAAAGTCGAGCACTTGATGTCGCCAGCGCACAAAGGCGCTGCGGTCCTCGGCCGCCTTATCGGCATAAACGAGTGCCGCACCGATAGCGGTAATGAGCGCCGCGATCCAGATCGCACGGCGAAAGTGGCGGTCAAAATCCGGCACCGCCGTATGAGCAGCAGGTGGCACGGCTCACTCCTTCCCTGGAGATGGGCCCACTCGACGTATCTTAATAATAGAATCTTTCGAACCGGATCTTAAGGCCGGGAGGCTCGGTCCGAGGTTGGCGGAAACCTCATCTCGAATCTCACCGAGCTTGAGGGGGGACGGAACCGAATGAACGGCACCGGATCCTGTTCTAAGAATACGGGTTCCCACCGCGTCGGCGGTATGGTCCGCAAACACGGAACGGAGTGATACCGCAGCACCACAAAACCGTCAACCCCAGGCTTCGCCTCCTCGACGACGAGGCGGCCCGGTTCCGCGACGACCTTGGCTTGCCCTTCAATCGCGTCGCCGTCGAAACCGCGCACCCTGGCCAAGAGGAGGGTTCCGTCGTCATCGAGAATCTCGATCAGGTCGGGATTCGATCGGCAGAAGCCTCGGGCCAAGGGACTCCAGCACAAGATCGCCGAGGGACGGTAGAGCTTGGCGTATCGGACAAAGTGATCACGTCCCCAGTTCGCTTTTCCGAACAGTTTCCCTTCGCCGAACTGGGTAAAGTTGGTGGTGAGCGAAGCGTGGAGATAGGGCCCGCCGATCAGCTCGATTCCGGTCCGCAGGGGTAAGAGTCCGCTGTAACGCCCGCTTTGGAACGGGTCGGCAACACCAGGGATTCCGAAACCGCCTTCTTCGTAGAGCAAGCGATCGCCGGGCTTGAGATAATGCTTCACGCGATCGACCAGCCGGAGAAGCCGAGGTGTCGGCTGACTCGAAAGAAACGGTGGGTCTTGAAGCCGCGCACCGACGGCCTGCCGCATCGAAGGCAGGAAGAACCTTGTCCCGATGAGGATCAATCCGGCGGTCGCCCAACAACTCAACCGTCCCTTTCCGTCCCCTTTCAGCCGCGACAACAGCTCATCGATGCCGAGTCCGGATGCCAGCGCCATCGCCGAGTAGAACGCATAGGTATGCCGTCCCGGCTGCAGGAAATCGAGGGAACGGTATCCTCCTGCGAGGTAACCCCAAAAGAACCCGGCGGCGGCGAATCCCGAGAGTGCCAGGCAGAGTTGAGCACCGCGCTGGGCGAGGACGATGATCCCTAAAAGGCCGAACCCCCAGAGTACGCTTTCGACCGGGGCTTCGGTCGACACGATCTGCAAGAGCCGGGTCACGACCCCTTCGGGATGTGCGAAGGCGAAATCACTGGGACCCTTCGTGGAAGAGAGCCAAATTCCCGGGAGCCACCAAAACGCGTTGAGAACCAGTACGACCAACGGGATCATCCACGTACCGATGTGTCGCGAGCGGCCGAAAGCGATGCGGTGTTCGAAGAGAAAGAGGGCAGGGGAGTAAGCGAGCGCCACGGCTGGCACCACGATCATAGCGCTTGTCATATGTACAAAAACGGCCAGCGCAAGCAGGATCGCGGCGCAGGCCCATGCGATTCGACCTCCCGCTTGAAAATAGCGGGCTAACACTCCGGTCGCGAGCAAGCCCAAGGGGATGGCCAAGAGGTAAGGTAGCATCCCGAACGCCGCGTAGTTGATCGGGAAATCCGTCCAGACATAGAGCAAGAAGAGCATGACCGCGATGGCAATGGCCCTCGGATTCATGCGCCAGGCGAGGCCGGCTGCGGCGATGATCCAGGGAATCAGGGCGGCGGCAACAAAGACGTACACCTTGTACGCGAATTCGGGATGGGCGCCTCCGAACAGGGCCACAACGACTTCGGGCAGAGTGGAGGAAGAGGGGAAGACGATGCTCTTGGCGTACCCTGACATGAAGTAGGGGTCGTAGCCCGCCGTCGTTCCTGTGTCTTTTAGGAAGGCACGGGTGACGAGCGCACTATGGAAGTAGAGAGGGTGGTCGTCGTGGGCGAGGGGCCAGCCGTTCGTGAATCCCGAACGTCCCCCGAGCCCGATCCAGATTGCCCATCCATGGAGCGTCCCCAGAAGGGCGACGAGAAACCAACTGACGCATGCCCCGAACTCCGGCCGCCAGCGGACTCTCGCCATAAATCAGAACCTATTGCGGAACAGGCGTGGAAAACCTTGGGGGATTGATAGCCCGGAGGGCGTCCGCGGTCACTGGCGTTGGTTTCGGGGCTTCCCTCTCCTCGCCTGGGGCGAGGAGAAGGAACGGCTGGGAATCCTCTTCATCAGATTCCCACAAGTGCGGCCCGCAGGATTCGAACCTGCAACCAAGGGATTCAAGGCCCCTCATGTTTCCATGAGGCTTGGACTATCTCATCCTCCTCAACCGCGGCAGCGGGTGAGGAGGCCGGGCGCTCGAAGACGGGGATTATTGTTGGGACTCACCCCGCTAGTCTCTGAACCTTTCTGGCCACCGGAGCCCGGCCAGACTTGGCTGCGGATTGCCTTGCCCTGGTCGTTCGTAACAACCCAAGGTTTAGGTTCCCCGCAATTCACCCGGTTCGCGTTCGAGGGTTACCCCCCGACGCCACCAATTTTTCGGAAAAACTGATGAGTCCCCTGCTCTGCCGTTGAGCTAGGGCCGCCTCAGAAGCTCATCATCCTTGCCTTGGCCTCACCTTTCAAGCCTTTTCTGGTTGGATCTCACCATCAATCCAGATCGGCGTCTCCGGCAGCCAAAAAACGAGAACGCCGATCCACCTCTGAAAAGAGAGATGCACCGGCGCTCGTGCAGCGGTTGGATTCGTTCAAGGAGCCGTTGCCAGTAATTCGGGCTCGTCGTTGTGAAGGTCGGTCGACGCCTCCGGCTTGGATTTGCCCGACCCCAACTTGGTGATCTTGGGGAGCTTGATCGCATGAGCCATGCCGACCAGCGACATCGCACGGATGGCCAGGTAGGTCATGTCGATCTCCCACCAACGCAGGCCATGTCGTGCCGAGGTCTGGAAGGCGTGGTGATTGTTGTGCCACCCTTCACCGTAGGTCAGAATCGCGACCCACCACAGGTTCGTCGATTTGTCTCGTGTCTCGTGCGAGCGATAGCCCCAAACGTGCGTCGCCGAGTTGACCAGCCAGGTAGTATGGAGAACCAGAATCGACCTGACGAAGACACCCCACACAAGCCAGGGCATTCCGCCGATCATGTAAAGGCCGATGCCCGTCAAGATCGGGAAGAGGAGGTGATATTTGTCGAGCCAACGGTGAACCGGGTCCTTATTGAGATCCGGAGCCCATCGGGCATAGTAGTCGGAGGAGTGGTCCGAAGTGATGTCTGGGGTCATCCACCAAAGCATGTGGGCCCAGGCGAATCCACGATTCGGGCTATGAACATCTTCGGGTTCGTCAGAATGAGCATGATGCCGCCGGTGGTCGGCTACCCAACCGATCGCTCCTCCTTCGGAAGCACAGGCTCCGATCGCCGTGAGAACATATTCGAGCCATTTGGGGCGGGTCGCGAAACTACGATGGGTCAGCAGGCGATGATAGGTCATGCAGATGCCGATACCACCGGTCAGCCAGTGGAGTACGATGCAGAGTCCAACAGCCTGCCAGGTGAAGTAGGCGGGAACAAAGGCCAAAAGCGCCCCTAAGTGCAACCCTACGATCCAGATGACGGGTCCCCAGGCAATGCGAATCCGCTGGGAATCGGGAGGAGCGGCAGTCGTAGTGGTCATGCTGAACCTTTGGATCAATGTTGTCCGTGAGAATCGTGTCGATGCGGCGGGCCGTCGCCTTGCGCCCCTCGGGGCAATAATCTCAGGGGGACGGAGAACCTCTCCTTGGCCCAAGCCGTGTCGCGGCAGGGGACCCACCTACCTTCAATCCTCAAGGGACGGTGAAGATCAGCAGAATCGCTCGTGCGTTCCAATTTTGGAAGAGAGCGCCTGGCAAATCCGCCGGTTTCAGGAAGGCCGGCTATTAGGTGTTGTGTGAGTCTACCCGTTTCAACTCGCACGACCTAGTGAAAATTGGCGAAAATTGAACGGGGTGGGCAAATACCTATTTCCGTGCCCCCTCAGTACTATCCTTAGGAAGTTGAGCGAATCCATGCGAGGCGTCTATTGCGATGGTTCATCAGTCCGACTCCGCCGCGATCTGCCGATCCCGACTCCTCTGAGTGACGAAATCGTCGTCGCCGTTCGGACCGTGGGCATCTGCGACACGGATCTGCAACTCGCCAAGGGGTACATGCAGTTCCAAGGGGTCCTGGGCCACGAATTCGTTGGGGTCACAGAGTCGGGTACGCGAGTGACGGCGGAAATCAACAATGCGTGCCGGCGCTGTCCAACCTGCATGGCCGGAAATCCGGGACATTGCCCCCATCGGTCGGTGCTCGGGATCTTTCGTCACGACGGAGCGATGGCCGAATACGTCGCCGTTCAAACGGCCAATCTGCATCAGATTCCCGATTCCGTCGAAGACCAAGAGGCCGTCATGATCGAGCCTCTGGCCGCCGCGTTTCGAATCACCGAGCAGATCGACCTGGGACCCGAGCTCCGGTTCGCAATCCTGGGAGACGGCAAACTCGGCCTTCTTTGTGCCTGGGTGGCACGCGAGGCAGGATGCCAGGTCACCCTGATCGGAAAACATCCGGAGAAATTGGCACTCGCGGGACCTGGGATTGATGTCCGGACGGTGGAAGAAGCGGAAAAATTACCTCGGGACTTCGACATCGTGGCTGATTGCACCGGCTCCCAGACCGGTTTTCCCGCCGCGCTCCGGCTGGTCCGTCCCTGCGGCACCATCGTCCTGAAAACGACGGTGGCAGGGAACTACACCATCAACCTGGCGGAAGTCGTCATTGATGAAATCAGGGTCGTCGGGTCACGTTGCGGCCCGTTCTCCAAGGCCATCGACGCCTTGGCCGCCCGGCGCATCGATGTACGTCCGTTGATCCAAACCACCTTCCCACTCGATGATGCGGAAAACGCATTCCGCGCGGCGGGAGAGAACGGGGCGAGAAAAATCCTCATCCATGTTTGAGCCAATACATGGACCGGCCCGAGCGACAAACGAGGTCACATGGCCGAGCCGAGGAGACGGTAAAAAGCAGTTCAAATGTCGATATCTTTTGCCGTGTAGGCCTCGGCCATGATGAACTTGAAGCGGGCTTCCGCTTCCTTTCCCATCAGGTCGGTCACCGTCCGCTCGGTGTAGGTGCGGTCGTCCTCCGGAACCGTGACACGAAGCAGACGGCGCCGGCTCGGGTCGAGGGTGGTCTCGTACAGAAGCTGGGCGGGCATTTCACCGAGGCCCTTGAAGCGGGTGATGTTCGGCTTGGCGTTCTTGGGCAACTTGGCGAGGATTCGGTCGCGTGTGCCGTCATCGGCAGCCCAGTGCGTCTCTTGGCCCCAGACGATCTTGTAGAGCGGAGGGCAGGCGAGAAACACGCGACCGTCGTTCAAAAGTCCCGGCACATGACGATAGAAGAACGTGAGCAGCAGCGTCGCGATATGGTGGCCGTCGCTATCGGCATCGGTGAGGAGGATCACCTTGCCGTAACGGAGCCGGCCGGGATCGTATTGATCGTCCATGCCACAGCCGAGCGCGCTGATGATGTCGGTTAGCTCTTTGTTGTCGAGCACCTTGGCCTTGCCGGCTTGTTCCGCGTTGAGCACCTTGCCTTTGAGCGGCAAGATCGCCTGAATGTCACGGTCCCGCCCTTGCTTGGCGGAGCCGCCCGCGGAATCTCCCTCGACGATGAACAGTTCCGACTCCTCGGGATTGGTACTGTCGCAGTCGTGAAGCTTGCCCGGCAAATTGAGTCGGTTGCTGATCGCGGTCTTGCGTCTTACCTGCGAAGCCGCGGCGCGACTGGCTTCGCGGGCTTTCGCCGCCTGGATGACTCGAGCTGCGATGGCATCGCCGACGCTCTTATTCTTGAGCAGGAAGTTCTCGAGGCGGGGACGGACCATCGACTCGACGAGCGAACGTACCTCGGGGTTGTTGAGCCTCCCTTTCGTTTGTCCTTGAAACTGGGGCTCGTGAACGAAAACCGACAAGACGGCCGTCAGTCCCTCGAGGATGTCCTCGTTCTTGATCTCGGTGCCTTTTTTAATCAATTCATGATCGGTCATGAATCGACGGACAGCGGCGCGGACGGCTTCACGCAAGCCGAGTTCATGGGTTCCGCCGTCGATGGTCGGGATCGTGTTGACGAACGAGCGAACACTCTCTTCGGTCGACTCGGTCCAGGCGAGGGCGACGTGGCAGCGGATCCCGTCGTCGGCATCCTCACGTTCCAGAACGAAGGGGAGGGGGGCCACCCGCGTGTCTTCCCGTGACTGGTTGACGGCGTCGAGAAAGTCGAGCACTCCGCCGTCGTGGCGGAATTCGACGTTCTGCTTGTTCTTCTGGTCGACGAACTGGATGACCAGTCCCTTGTTCAGGTACGTCTTAACCTCGAGGCGTTCCGCGATGAGGGAAGGGTCGTAACTGGCGTCCCGAAAGATTTCGTTATCGGGAGTGAAGGTCACCGTCGTGCCCGAACCCCGAACGGCCTCACCTGCCTGGACCGGACCCAGTGGCTTGCCTCGCTGATAGCGCTGGGTGTAGAGGATACCGTCGAGTCGGACCTGAGCTACGAGGCTTTTGCTCAGCGCGTTGACGACGCTGGCACCGACGCCATGGAGTCCGCCGGCGACCTTGTAGGTGTCGTTGTCGAATTTTCCACCGGCGTGAAGGGTCGTGAAGATCAGCTCGAGGGCGCTCTTGCCGGTTTTCGAATGGACGCCGACCGGGATTCCTCGTCCGTTGTCGGCCACCGACATCGTCTTGCCGTCGGCTTCAAGGGTGACCACGATCCGAGTGGCGTGGCCGTTCATCACCTCGTCGACGGCGTTGTCCACGATCTCCCAAATGAGGTGATGAAGACCCGCCTTGTCGACTCCGCCGATGTACATGCCGGGCCGGCGGCGGACGGCTTCAAGGCCTTCCAGGACTGTGATCGACTCTGCGTTATATGTTCCTGATGCCATGGGGCACCTTTCCTCCTGGATTGCCGATCACCGATGCCGAACGTTGGCGAACGAGGTGTGGGTATTGGCAAGCATGTCGTTTTCGGAGTATGGAAGTAAAGGGGGAAGGCGCCGAGCGCGATTGGAACCTCTCGCGTTTCCAACAGGCCGTCTCAAGAGCCTTCTCCGACTTCTTCGACCGAGGGAACCGGCTGCACCTCTTCGTGGATGATCCCATCGAGCGAACCGCGCTGAAGGACGCTGTATCCGCGGCCTCCCCGGGCGGTGACCGGATATCTCGTCGCGCGGATGATCTGGGTCGCGCCGCGACTCGTGCGTACCGTGAGCCCTTCTCGTACGCGGTTGGCCAGGGCGAATCCCAACACCCGATCGTTGGCATCGAGCTTGATGGCGGTGACCCCTTTCGCCACGCTGGCGACGATGTTGGCTTCGGTTACGGCGAAGATGAGGACGCGGGCCGATCGCGTGGCCAGGCAGACTTTTTCCAGGCCGTCGGTTGCCTCGACCCCCACGACGAGATCGTCTTCGAATGCCGGGTCGAGCCGAACAACCGCTCGTCCCTTGCGGTTCGAGACGGCGGCAACAGACGCCAACGCAAAGCGCAGTACCTTGCCGCCCGCGGTGAGTGCGATACCGTACGGCGGCGGTGGCAGGGATGCATGCGATCCGTTGCCATCGCCGTTGACATGTCCCAACTCGCCGTTAAGCAAGGCTTGCACGGGCTCGTTGGACGTGTCTTGAACTTTGCTCGGAACGGGCAAACACCGAGGGTCATGACTGACCACGCCCACGATGTGTTCGTTGTCCTCGAACGCAAACTGCTTTTGGATCGGCTCACCATGGCCGGTGGTCATCGCGATGTCGTTGACCCGAAGCGTGTAGGCGGTGCCTCGATCTGTGAAAAACGTAATCGTATGTCGGGCTCTTGCGCGATAGATCCAGCCGACACGATCGTCGTCTCGAACGCGGATGCTCGCCACGTCGTTGAATGACTTCTGCCGCTTGACCCAGCCGTCTCGGGTGACGATGACCCAGGCGTCCTCATCGACGATGTAGTCTTCCTCGCGATATTCGACCGGAGCTGCGGGCCCCTCGATGCGCGTTCGCCTCGGTTCTCCGTAGGCGCTGGCGATTTGCTTGAGTTCGCCCCGGATGATTTTCCAAAGGGCCGGTTCGTCATTGAGCAGGGCCTGAATTTCCTCCGCGCGTCGGCGACGCTCTTCGAGCTCATCAAGGATATCTTGAATTTCAAGCTTACCGAGGCGATAGAGCTTGGTCTCAAGAATGGCGTCGGCCTGGAGATCGGAGAGATTGAAGCGGCTGATCAGCTTGGGGGCGGCGTCGGCCTTCCCATCGCTGGCCCGGATGATCCGGATCGCTTCATCCAGGTTGTTGAAGACGATCGCGAACCCTTCGAGAATGTGGATCCGCCGAAGGAGGTTCTCGAGCTCGTGCTGGAGGCGACGGGTGACGATCTCCAGCCGAAAATCAAGGAAGTGCTGGAGAATACTGCGTAAATCGAGGCGGTCGGGTACCGCCACCTCCGCTCCCTCCGCAGGTAGGAGGCAGGTGAGGTTCACGTTGAAGTTGGACTGGAGGGGAGTGTTCTTGAACAGATAAGCCAGAGCGGCGTCGGCATTCGAGCCCGGACGCAGCTCGAGCGCGATCCGGACATCCTCGGTGCTCAGGTCCTTGACGTTGACGAGCTGCGGAACCTGGCCCTTGCCGATCAGCTCGCCAATCCGCTGAACCAAGGCGTCCTTCTCGATGCCGTAGGGAATCGAGGTGATCAGGACGACGTTCGCCTTCTCAGGATCGTCCTCGTAGGTGCCGCGGAGCTTGATCGCGCCCTGTCCCGTCGCGTAGATCTGAAGGATTTCATCGGCCGAATTGAGGATGACTCCGCCGGTCGGAAAATCGGGACCGTGGATGTGCCGGACAAGCTTCTCGAGGGGTAACTCCCGATTATCCAGCAACGCCACGAGAGCGCTACAAACCTCTTTGAGGTTGTGGGGCGGGATATTCGTGGCCATTCCGACCGCGATCCCCGACGCCCCATTCACAAGGAGATTGGGGAACTGAGCGGGGAGCACGACCGGTTCCTCGGTCGTCGACGAGTAGTTGGGCCGGAGGTCGACCGTCTTGTCGCGTAGCTCGCTCAGGAGTTCCTGCGCAATCGAGGTCAGCCTCGATTCCGTATACCTCATCGCGGCAGGAGGATCGCCGTCGATCGACCCGAAGTTGCCGTACCCTTCGATGAGCGGGTGGCGAAGACTAAACGGTTGGGCCATGCGCACGAGCGCATCATAAATCGAGGCGTCGCCATGCGGGTGATAACTCTTCATCACCTCGCCGACGACCGCCGCGCACTTGATGAACCGTCCGTCGGACGTGACGTGGAGGTCGTGCCACATCGCATAAAGGATGCGACGTTGCACCGGCTTCAGCCCGTCGCGTACGTCCGGCAATGCCCGCGATGTGATGACACTCAGTGCGTAGTTGAGGTAACGAGACCGAGTCGCCTCGGCCAGTGAAACTTCCTCCACCACAGATTTGGGCCGCGCCTCCAGGTTCAGCCCCTGATTCGACCGGCGGTTACGTTTCGCCATCGCTCCGTCTACGCCTCGATGTCCAAGTTCCTAGCCGCGCCAAAGGGGTAGATCTGTTTGATCTTCACCAACAATAGCAACTTCCCGGTTGGCTAGCAATGCGTCTACTGTACATAAAGACAGTATTTTCGGCGAATACAAACACTCCTGCACTTCGGATGGTGCGGAGTCATCAGCGCACTTGCGTGCCGATCTATCATGATTGCTGAACCCTCGCTCGAACCGGCGCGAGATTTTCTCCGGCCCTTGAGGAGATGATTCGGGCCTACGATCCTTCGTTCGAGCTGACGGAACGAGTCGCAGCGCAGCCGAACCAGTATAGATCGACCCTTGGTCAAGATACCAGGAGGAGTCGAGTCTCGAAGCACTACCGAGTGGAGGTGGTATCGTCGAGCGCCCCTTCGACCTTCGTCTGAGCGATCCCCGACTCGGGATCAGACTGCCTCCAGCGCCCGAATGGATTCGAGCGAGGCTCGCTGACAACAACGCGCGGAGGTCGCGTCCCCGAAGGGATCGGGGCGTTACTCACGATTGTACCACGCGTGCCCCCTTCCGAGATCACCGTTCCACCTGTGACGGTCGAGGGAATCTCACAAACCGCGCTGCTACTCGCTGTTCCCGGAACCATCGTCGTCGGTCCACAGACAGGCACGGCGTTGCCATAATAGTAATTATGTGTGCAGCCGATCGATGCCAGGACCCAGCCGGCCGCAATCGACTTGAGGCTCCCACGCAGGATTCGCGGGTGTCGCATGGCGGAACTCCTTTGCCGCGACCAGGTCCTCTCTTCACGACCAGGCGGTGCGACGAAAATGTTTTCCACAATCCTTTGTGGAGAAACAGAAATGAGCCGAAGATACGGCGCAAGAACCTCCGAAAACGGAGAGCCGTACGGTCTCTAAGGTAGACGAACTTTATCGTAAGTTCCCAAATCGGCCAACTCCAATTTCGGAGTCTCTCTCAGGGGAGCGGAGGGAGTGAAGCTCTTGCCTTGCGCTGGCAATCGAGAACACGCTCGCGTACCAACTCAGTCATCGCATTGCCGTCGAGTTTGGCCAATTCGTCGGGAGGGATCGGTGGCCCATAGTGAATGCGGACGGGATGAGGCTTTGGGAAGAGTCGTCTCCTGGGCCATGCCTCGTACGTTCCGGCGACGGCGGCGGGGATGATCGGGACCTTTGCGCGCGCGGCCAATACCGCAATACCAGCCTTGAATTCCCCCAATTCACCGTCGGTTGTGCGCGTGCCCTCGGGGAAAAGAGCCACGATGCCCCCTGAGCGCAGCCGCTTCAGGGTTTCTTTCAACCCCTGGGCGCCCATCCCTTCGCGTTGGATCGGAAAACCGCCGACGGAGCGAATGAAGGAACCCAAGGGGGGAAAAAAGAGCGTCGATCGCGCGACGTAGTTAAGCGGTCGGTGGAGAGGGATTCCGAGGACGAACACGTCGAGGTGGCTGGCATGGTTGGAGACGAGCAGGGCACCACCGGAGAGTGGAAGGTTCTTGCGACCTGACGCCCGGATGCCCCCGGTCGAATAGAGCAGGGTAGCGACCACGATTTGCACGATGCGGTACCAAAACAGGGCAAAGCCTGAGCGGTCCGATATCGTTTGCGGTGTGCCCGACTTGCTCTTCTCCACCTCAACGCTTGGCTCTTTCACAAACGGCCTTTCCTAACGCTTGTTTCTCGATTCGCACTACAAGAGCCTGATCGTGCCCGACCGTCGCGGTTCAACGCAACGACCACGGTCCACTCCCCAGACTCGACACCGGTTCTCAGGCGAGGTCGACCAACGGCGGGCTCTGAACCCTCTATTCTACCGTTTGATGCGCGGGCACTGCATAAAAACCCGAGATCCGAGACGATCCAGGGAAGAGGCCCGAATCTCGGGCAATCGACATCGTGGGTCGGCGCTGCCGGAGTAAACGAGTTAGGTCTCTGGATTGTTGATGGGAATGACTTGTTAAGTTGGGTGATGACGAGAGGGGCATGATCGCGATCAAGCGATCGACGAGTTGATCAAGGAGGGGTCGTTGAGTCTCGCCTGGATTTCGGATTCGAGACGAAGGAGAACTTGGTCCAAATCGAGGTCGGTTGTATCGATGAGGATGGCGTCGGGAGCAGGTTTCATGGGGGCGATCGATCTCGAAGCATCTCCTTCATCACGATCCTGAAGATCCCGATGCACGAGTTCGAGCGGCCCAGTTTGCCCTTTCGCGGAGAACTCCGTGTGTCTGCGACGGGCCCGTTCTTCCAGGCTGGCGGTTAGGTAAAACTTACAGAGCGCGTTGGGGAAGACAATGGTTCCCTGATCGCGCCCTTCCGTGACAAGGTCGTTCTCATCGGCGAAACGACGTTGCCAGGCGACGAGCTGGGCGCGGACGCTGGGGCTGTTGGCGATGAATTTAGTGGCTTGAGTGACTTCGACACCTCGTATCAAGCCGGTGACATCTTCGCCATTAAGTAGAACCCGGTCATCGGGCAAGCGCACGGAACTGCGCGAAGTCAGGTCTCCCAGAACCCGGTCATCTTTGAGGTCGACTCCCGCACGCAGTGCTGCAAGCGTCACGGCGCGGTACATCGCGCCGGTGTCGAGGAGTCGCCAACCGAGTCGAGTCGCGAGGCGTCGGGCCACGGTGCTCTTGCCGGCTCCCGCCGGCCCATCAATGGTGACCACCCACCTCATGCTCATGGAGGATCCGCCTCTCCGTTGGAAGATTCTTTGTCACGCGCTACGGAGTTTATCCGGCTGGGTGAGCGACGTGCAATGTAAACGAGCGGGGGATCCTTCACCACACAAGAAAGATCCCAGCATTAGGATCGGCAAGGCGACCCCAATACTGGGATTTCGAGTTGTTCGATGCCGAGATTCAGGGGTTCTCGAAGTTCGACGCCATCTCCGATGTCCAAGGATGAGAAATGACGACTGGGCCATTTGCGGGAAGGCTCAGTGATCGCGAAGTCCCCCTCGAGAGGCTGTGAGCGATGCCAGTGGTTTACGGCCGGCGAAACCGGCGTTCAGTTCGTGCCAGTGAGCCACTTCAGGTTCACCTAATCGCCAGCACAGGTAGACCTCGCGACCATCCATGATGCTGAAGAAATCACAAAGACCGTCAGGGCCTTTGAGTTCGACTCCCAGCTTGGTCAATTCCTCGATGTAGAAGGCGAGTTTTTCCTCCTCGACTTCCATCTCGGCCTGACTCTGCGCAAGTTCTTCGGAGTAAATGTCGCTCGCAGGTCGTTTTCGCTCGCTCATGACGGCCGAAAGCCGTTGTTTTAATTCGTTGACCTTGTGCCATTGCTGCACAATGTCGGTCACGATCGCCCTGACAAGAGGCAACATCCGATTCGCCTCTTCAACACTGAAGTAGCGTCGCTTTGCCTCGGCGGGCTTGGGAGGAGCCATGACAAGATCCTAATGGAAGACGAGAAAGACGCGAAACCAAGAGATCGGAGTCGGAACCTAGCCACGGCAACATGCAAGAAGCAAGCCAGCCACCGTCACACTTTAGGATGTACAACCCCGGCACATCGGTTACCACCTGCCTTGAGGGGTTGAACACGGTGGGAAGCAGACCTCCGGCTCGTTTCCCTAATCCATAAAAATTATAGGGCGGGTCGGCGCTCTCGCAAGGGTTGCCTGAGACAGACGTCGGCTTTCCTCATCATCGCGCGTTCTTGCGCGCCTCCAATTGGTGTTTGACAACCGATAAGGAAGAAGTGTTCCAGACGTCGCTTGCTGTCAATCCGGCACGGCGGGCAACGTCGATCCCGAATGCCAGGTCGGCGATTCCGCCTGTCGAGTGCGCATCAGGATTGATCACGATCGTGACTCCGCGAGCCCGAGCGCGGCGACAATGCAAGGCATCCAGGTCGAGCCGGTGAGGGTTGGCGTTGATTTCGATCATGGTCGGCGACCGAGCCGCCGCTTCGATCACCGCGTCGAGGTCGACGTCATAACCCTCGCGAGCCAGCAGGAGACGGCCGGTAGGATGCCCCAGCATCGTGACCCTCGGATTCGAGACCGCTCGAACGATTCGTTCGGTCATGGCCGATCGGGACATACCGAACTGAGAGTGAACGCTGGCCACCACGTAATCGAAGCCGTCGAGGATTTCGTCGGGATAATCGAGTGAGCCATCAGCCAGGATGTCGCATTCCGTTCCTTTGAAGAGATGCAACGTGTGGCCGAGCTTCCGATTCAGTGCCTCGATTTCTTCCCATTGGGCACGAACGCGTTCAATCGTCAAGCCGCCTGCGTATCGGGCCGATTGAGAATGATCCGCAATCCCGAGATATTTCAGGCCGGCGGCTCGTGCGGCCTCTGCCATTTCTTCCAGGGTTGCGTTGCCATCGCTCCAGTCGGTATGGCAGTGAAACGTGCCCTTCAGGTCGCCGACGGTCACGAGCTTCGGGAGCGGGCTCTTTTCGGCCCACTCGATCTCACCAAGATCCTCGCGCAGCTCGGGGGGAATCTCGTGAAGGCCCAAGGCCGCGAAGAGGTCTGCCTCCGACCGGCAAGCATGGGGTCCGTCGGAACCGGCCAAGCTGTATTCGTTGAGGCTGTAGCCCTGCGCGATCGCCCGCCGGCGCATCGCGATGTTGTGTGCCTTCGACCCGGTAAAATAATGCAAGGCAAACGGGAACTGGGTTTCATCGACGCCGCGGAGGTCGCACTGGACGCCGCCAGCGAGGCGCACACTCGCCTTGGTGGGCCCTTTGGCCAGCACCTGGGCGACTTCCGGAAGTTTGACGAACTGGTCGAGAGCTTTTCCCGGATGCTTGGAACTGAAAAGAATGTCGATATCCCCAATCGTTTCCGAGCAGCGGCGAAGGCTGCCGCAGACCTCGGCCCGGATGACCTCGGGGTGTTGACGGACCGCCTGAAGGATTGGCGCAACAAGACGTCGGGCCTCGCTCAGGAGGATGCGATCACCCGTCGTCTCGACAAAGTTGATCCCCTCGAGAATTTTGGCCTCGGTCTTGGTACCAAAGCCTTTGAGTTCGGCGATCTTTCCCGCCTCGCCCGCTGCCCGTAAATCGGCCAAGCTCTCGATCTTGAGCTCATCTCGGAGAAGTTTGATTTTCTTGGGTCCCAGACCCGGGATGCGCAAAAGTTCCACAAGACCCGGCGGGGTCGCTCGCTTCAACTCATCGAACGAAGGTAGATGCCCCGTCGTCGCAAGTTGGACGATCTTTGTGAGCATCGTTTCGCCGATCCCAGGGACGTCCGAGAGGCTTCCATCCGCGATCATTCCCGAAAGGTCAGCCGGGAGCGCTCGCAGCGACTGCGACGCCGTGTGGTAGGCACGACAGCGGAACGGGTTCTCTCCGCGAATTTCGAGCAGCGTCCCCATCTCATCCAGAATCTGTGCGATTCTCGCGGTTTCCATAGCAACATCCTTCCAAATTGATTTGCATGTCGATGTCTGCCTCTCGGTCGCTCACCGAGAGACGAGGCGGATGAACCGTGTTTTTGTTGAGATTTCGCTGTTGTATTGATATCTCGCTGTGGACTGAAAATCTTTCAAATCGCTTCAAAACCTCTCTGTAATTACATCAAAAAATGGCTCGCTTTGGAACCCTTTGAGACTCGAGAGTACGACTCTTTTGTAAAGGATCGACGCATCGTGTGTGGGGGATTCCTCAAAGAAATGCCCACGGGAGGGAACCCCTTTGGCTCGGGTTTCACGGCCATTTTGGCTCGGGTTTCACGGCGATTCTGTCCTGACAAAGCCGTCCAGATCCGGAAGTCGGTAAACACGGATTCTTGCAAAAATTCGCGGGAAAAAGAATACAGAACTGTCGGAGCGAGATACATCGTGGTGAACTTGATGAAACTTCGACACACCAGGGTGTCGCCTACGCGACTTGGTCACGAAGATTTTCCCTAATTCAGATCAAAACGCTCCTTGAATAGACGGTAGGAACCATGCAACTGTCATGATTCGTCCCAATTTTGAAGGAAAGCGTTCAACGCGAATTGGACTATCGAAAACGATCTTTCAAAGTACGAGTGTGGCCAGCGACTGGCACGGATAACCCCTCCTCGGCGCGACGTCTGCCCCGGGCGATGTCGACTTCAGAGCTAACTGAGGTGACAACCTTGCGACCAAAACACGCACGCCGGTTCGCTCGAGTCCAACCGGAAACGCTCGAACATCGACGACTACTCACGACCTTAATCGCAGAGATTGATACGGGGATCGACCTCAAGAGTGCGGCCGACTCTCCCTACTACGATATTGCCGACGGTTACAACGCCTACACCCAGCAGCCGGCGACTGCCGACGGTAGCAATATTGCTGATAATAGCCTGGGTTCCGGGCATGGTCATGGGTCAGCGGTTGCGGATTCGATCGTCTCCGGCATCCAAGCAGCCCAGCAACAACCGGGGGCAGCCAACACGGATGTCAAAATCCTCCCGATTCGGGTTACGAATGGCTCGGGTTCCGAGGACATAGGAACCTTCAATGCCGTTCTCCGCGGCATTTTCTACGCGGCCTATCATCACGCTTCGGTCATCAATATCAGCATCGTCTTCGAAGAGACTTTTGATGGCGCCGGATCCGTTCCCAATAATCCCGATCCTTCCTACACGAATCATTCCCCCACGTTCGAGGATGCGATCGCGTATGCCAATAGCAAGGGTGCGATCGTGGTGACGGGTGCGGGGAATGATCATTATAATATAGATAGTACAGATCCCAGCCTTAATGGTTATCTCCCTTATAACTTATATCCAACCTCCGTTCTTGCTCCCAACCTCATCGTGGCTGCCTCGACCGACGCTTCGGGGAATTTAACCTCGGTCTCAAACTATGGGCCGGTGCACGTCGACCTTGGCACGCAAGCGATGCAGAACGCGACATCCTATGCGGCCGGCTACATCTCCGGTGTCACCGGAGTTGTCTCCGCTCTCAGCCCGAACATGACGCCCACACAGCGAGTCAACTTGATCGAGTCCACGGCGCAGCCTTCTCCTGCCTTGAAAGGACTGATCAAGACTGGTGCCGTGATTAGTCCCGCGAACACGATCAACGCTTTACTGGCCCCGTCCACCGCTACGGCTATCGCGACCCCCACCACGGTGACGGGCAAGACCACCGTCCTCAGCGTCCGAGGAGGAACAGCCACCACCGGTAGTGGAGCCGTGACCTACAAATGGTCGGTCCTGAGCGGATCGGGTGTCACGTTCAGCCCCTCGAGTAGTAACGGCACCAATGCCGGACAGTCGATCACGGCCCAGTTCTCGCAAGCGGGGACGTATGTCTTCCAGGTCACGATCACGGGGCAAAACGGGGGCACGGTGACTAGTAAAGTCAGCGTGACCGTTCAGTCCACCGCGACATCCGTCTCACTCAAACCTCAAAACGCAACCGTCGCCGGCGGGAAGACCCAGCTCTTTTCAGCCACCGTCCTCGATCAGTTTGGTACCCCGCTTTCTTCTCAGCCCACGATCACCTGGACAGCTTCGAGCGGTACGGTTTCCAGCAACGGTCTCTTCACGGCTCCCACGGACGGGTCTAAGAATGTTAAAATCACGGCCAAAGCCGGTTCGCTGAGTCAATCGCTGCAAGTGGCCGTAACAGCACCACCCAGCACGGGCACAGGGACGGCGATTGCGGCCGGCTCGAGCGTGGGTCAGGGAGCCTTCTCTTCCGATACCGGCTTTAGCGGCGGTGCGACCTATTTCACCACCGCCCCGATCAACACCAGCGGCGTAACCGACCCCGCACCCCAGGCGGTGTATCAGTCCGAGCGCTGGTCGGGCACGAGCTTTTCCTACACGGTCCCCGGGCTCGTCGCGGGTGGAACGTACACGATCCGCCTCCACTTCGCCGAACTGTTCTACCAGGCCGCCGGTCAGCGGTACTTCAACGTCGCCATCAATAATCAAACCGTGCTCACCAACTTTGACATCGCCGTTGCCGCCGGTGGTGTGAACAAGGCCGTCGTCGAGACTTTCAGCACTCAGGCCGACGCGAACGGTAAGGTGACGATCGTTTTCACGAATGTCACCGGGGGCGCCAAAGTCGACGGCATCCAGGTCATCCCAGGGAATTCTGCTCCCACTCCGCAGGGGATCGCGATTGGAGCCGGCCTGACGTCGGATCAGGGGGCCTACGACGCGGACAAGGATTTCAATGGTGGTAGCACCTATTTCGTCACGTCTCCTGTCGATACGAGTGGCGTATCCGACCCAGCCCCCCAGGCTGTTTATCAGGCCCAGAGGTGGACGGGGTCGAACTTCACTTACGTTGTCCCCGGCCTGACACCTGGAGGGACTTACACCATCCGCCTCCACTTCGCGGAAGTCTTCTACCAAAAGGTCGGCCAGCGCCAATTCGACGTCGCGATCAACGGGCAGCAGGTGCTCACCAACTTCGACATTGTGGGTGCCGCAGGTGCGGCTAACAAGGCGGTCGTGGAAACCTTCACGGCTACCGCCGACTCAAACGGCAAGCTTACAATCACCTTTACGAATGTGAATGGTGGCGCTGAGGTCAGCGGTGTTCAAATCCTCCCGGGAGATGAGGGATCGCAGACGCCGCCGGCAGTCGCGATTGCCGCCGGCGCGTCTGCACCCGAGGGATCGTTCTCGGCCGATGCCGACTTCAGCGGAGGGGCGGTTTATTGGACAACGCAGCCGGTCAACACGAGCGGCGTCTCTGACCCGGCTCCGCAGAGTGTCTATCAGACCGAACGTTGGACGTCGGATACGCTCACCTACACGGTTCCCAAACTGGTGCCCGGCCAAACGTACACCGTGCGCCTTCACTTCGCCGAGATCTTCTTCCAGACCGTGGGGCAAAGATCATTCAACGTGGCAATTAACGGCAAGCCTGTGCTTACGGACTTCGACATCGTCGCCGCCGCCGGTGGCGCCGATAAGGCGGTCGTTGAAAGCTTCACCGCCACGGCTGATGCGAATGGCAAGGTGACCATTCTGTTCACGAACGTGCGCGGGGGAGCCAAGGTCAACGGCATTGAACTGCTGCCAAGCTCGTAAAGCCGACGAGTCTTTGTCCCTTCGTTGAGATTCTCCCGCCACCGACGGATTTCGCTCCGGTTCCACTCGGAACCTCGCAATTCCTCTCGAGATGCCAGGACCCGTGCCAACCGATCGATACGCCTTCCAGGTGGGCGATGTCGGCCGATTGGCCGGGTTACGACTATCAAGTCGACATTGACAGCGCCCTTGGCGATGGGGTAAGGTCCCTCGCAATTCTACCAGTCCGTTTCGTCGATGCTGTCGCTGGTTTGCAGAAACGTAATACTCGTTGAGGAGCTGACAAGTATTACGGCCGTTGCCAAAAGGAGTTGGATTCGATTTCGGAAGGATGCCGAGCGGCGGATCCACGCCTTGCCGTGGCTCGCCCTCTAGATTGACCCCAAGGCGCCAGGGCACGGATCTCGAGGCTTTTGGGGAACGTTGTAACGTCGACCGGTTCGCGACGTGGTGCGGGAGCTGCCTCGCGTGCCGCCAACGTTCGTCCTGAGCTTTGGGTAACGGAGGAGCGAAAGGGATTTGTCATGCACCGGATGCGCCGCTACTTGATACGGGCGGGAATGGCGGTCACGGCCGCCGCTCTTTTGAGTGTTCCCACCTCGGCCGAGCTCATCCAACCGCCCGGTGGACGCGCCTATCCCGACCTCGCCGGAGCGATCACCGGCGAGCAAAGTTATGTTTACGACCCGATCACTCAGACAGGGAATTTCCGCGTCTCGAACACGCCCTATCTGCTGAGCACGGGCCCCGACGTGGCCAACGAGTCGATTGTCCAGCCTGATAGTAGCGGCACGCGGACCCAGGTCGTCAACATCCGGATCGATCAAAACGGGCACCTGGTGAATGACGCCTCGAATGCCTACCAGCTTTACGGATCTGTGAACATCGCGGGGCAGGAGTATCGCGGTCTGCTCTTGAGCGGCACCCCAACGGCCTTCGGTTCGCAAGGGGGCCCGTCGTCTGCATTCAACCTTGATTTGAAGGTTACGGGTGGGCTGCTGGCCGGAACGTTCGGGCCCGATCTGTATATGGAGATGCACCCCGATTTGGACAACTCCTTCGATGGGAGCTTTACCAAGAGCTTCACGACGACAATCGACTCAAGTAATACCTTGGGATATAACTCGCCTGAGGCTGCGACCGTTCCTGAGCCGACGACGCTCGTTGTCCTCCTCGCCTGTGGTGTCGGGCTTGTCTTTCAGCGTTACCGGCATCGCTTTGGCTCGCTGGCTTCACCTCCTCGACGCACGACTTCGCGCTGAGCATCGGCGACACGGGGTGAAGAGCAAGAGCGGCGTCAGGAAGCGTGATTGGCTTCCTGACGCCGCTCGTTCTTTAGTTTCAGGTGCTCGAAGAGTTGGGTTAATCCGCGTGGAAGGTCGCGGAAAGCTTGCCGAGCGCCTCGTTTTCAATCTGGCGAACCCGCTCGCGTGTGAGACCTAACGACTCTCCGATTTCCTTGAGAGTCTTCGGAGGGGCATCATTGAGCCCGAATCGCATGCGGAGCACCGTGGCCTCTCGCTTGTCCATTTCCTCGAGCCGGTTCATCACCAGCTTGAGATTGTCGGCCTCGAGCATCTCGACGTCCGGAGCTCGGGTCCGCTCGTCCATCAACATTTCACCGAGGCTCCAACCGTTTTCGGGTTGGTCGGTCTGGGGTACAAGGTTGTAGACCTTGATGGCCTTCTTGACGATCGCGAGCTTCTTTTTGGGGAGTTCGAGCGCTCGGGCGATCTCCTCGACGGTGGGGGTTCGCCCCAACGAGTCTTGAAGGTCGGCCGACATCCGTCGCCATTTGAAGAGGAGCTCTACCATATAGGCGGGGATGCGGATCGGCTTGGCCGTATTGACCAGGGCACGCTTGATCGACTGCTTGATCCAGTAACTCGCATATGTACTGAATCGAGTGCCGACGCCCGGATCGAAGCCCTCGACGGCTCGAAGTAGGCCGAGGTTTCCTTCCTCAATCAGGTCTTGAAGTGAGAGTCCTTTGCCGACGTAGCCACGAGCGATGTTGACCACCAGTCGCAGGTTGGCGCGAACCATGCGATCGCGCGCGTTTTTATCCCCTTCCGCGATCCGGTGCGCTAGCATCTTCTCTTCGTCGGCAGTGAGGAGAGCCATCTCGTTAATCTCCCGGAGATATGTCTCCAGGGGGCTCTGCACCGTGTCTCGGCGGTGTCGGCGAATACGGGCCATGAAGATCCTCGTAGGGTCGGTCGAAACTGGGTCCGCAGTTGGTAGGGGAATACGGTTCGAGGGATCCGAGGTCGTCTCACAATCGTCTTGACGAACAAGACAGGTGTCCCGCCAGGTCGGGCTGGAGTCCTCGTTCCGCACACCAAAACGGGTCCAGGCGTCCCCCCGATCGATGCTCGGCCTCCCGCCGCATCTCCTCGGGTCGCCTTCCCCTTCGCATCATCCGCAAGCCCACGATCTCGAGGCTGGATCTGCATAGACCCCTCGACTCGGCCGAATCAAGAGGGCTCCCTCGCTCTCCCATCCCCGCGTCCGCTCACGGTCTTAACTAGGGTATCGGAACACTTCCTTGATAACTTAAAAGGGTTTTGGAAGTCTAGGAAGTTTTGGGGAAATGCATAGTACGACGATTGCCCGAGATGAGGGAAATCTCTCGGTTACAAGCCTTTGGCAAGATGTGCCAGCTCGGGAAAAAGGACGATGGTGATATTTAAGTTCGTCCAGAGCCAGAATTTAGGCTTAGGGAAGTGGGAAGTGGTGTGGGCACGAGTCGGATTGTCGTGATCCGATCAGAGCCCTGAGAATGATTGGCGAGCCGAGGGCGGGCGCAAATTCGGAGGGGTGGAAACGAAAACCGCCGCCTCACACGTGGTGGGCGGCGGCTCAGGGGAATGTCGGAGGAGTTGTGGCACTCGAATGGGGAATCGGCCGTCAGTGCTGACCGGTGCGGTCCCCCTTCGTTGGGTGCGCTTACTCTTCGGTCGGGGTTTCGGAAGGGGTACCGCCCATGCTGAAGAGCGGGCCGCCGCCACCGAGGCCACCTTTGAGTTCCTTCGACTCCTTGACCTCGGGCTTGGGGGTGGGGGCAGCGGCAGGCGCGGCTGCCGCCTGGGCTTCGGCCTCCTCGCCCTCTTCCTCTCCCTTGGTCCAGTGAGCCTTCTTGCGGGAGAGGCCGATCTTCCTCTCACCGCGGTCGACGCGAAGCACCTTGACTTCGATATCGTCGCCGACTTTGACGACTTCTTCAGGACTGTCGACCTTATGGTCGGCCAGTTCCGAGATGTGGAGCAGGCCTTCGAGACCGGGCTCGAGCTCCACGAAGACGCCGAAGTTCGTGAGCTTGGTCACCTTGCCCTTGACGACGTCCCCAGGCTCGTAGCGGTTGGGGATGTCGGTCTCCCACGGATCTTCGCGAAGCTGCTTGAGACCAAGCGCGATTCGCTTGCGATCCTGGTCGACGTTGAGCACCTGGCAACTGATCCGCTGCCCCTTCTCGAGCAACTCGTTGGGGTGGCCGATCTTGCGGGTCCAGCTCATGTCCGAGATGTGGAGAAGGCCATCGATCCCTTCTTCGATCTCGATGAAGGCGCCGTAGTTCGTCAGGTTGCGGACGGTGCCTTCGATCATGGTACCCGGCGGGTACTTGTTGGCGACCTGATCCCACGGGTTGGTCTGGGTCTGCTTCATGCCCAAGGAGATTTCTTGCTTCTCCTTGTTGATACCCAGGACGACCACTTCGATCTTATCGCCGATTTGGACGAGTTCGCTCGGGTGGTTGATGCGCTTGGTCCAGCTCATCTCGGAGATGTGGACGAGACCTTCGATGCCCTCTTCGAGCTTGACGAAGGCACCGTAGCTCATCACGTTGACCACCTCGCCCATGACCCGGGTGCCGACCGGGTACTTGTCGGCGACATTCTCCCACGGGCTGGCCGACTTCTGCTTGAGTCCGAGGGCGATCTTCTCGCGGTCTTTGTCGACGTGGAGAACCATCACCTCGATCTGGTCGTCGATCTTGACCATGTCGCTGGGATGGTTGATGCGACCCCAGCTCATGTCGGTGATGTGCAAGAGACCGTCGATGCCGCCCAGGTCGACGAAGGCACCGAAGTCGGCGATGTTCTTGACGGTGCCGACTCGGATCTGGTCCTTCTCGATCTCGGCCAACAGTTGTTTCTTCTGCTGCTCGCGCGTGATTTCGATGAGCTTGCGACGACTGACGACGATGTTGCGCCGACCTTCGTCGATCTTCAGGATCATGCACTCGATATCTTGGTCGATATAATCGGCAATGTCCGACGGACGACGGATATCGACCTGGCTGGCGGGCAAGAAGACGTTGACGCCGATATCGACGAGCAAACCGCCTTTGATCTTGCGGGTGACCTTCCCCTTGACCACGTCTCCCTCGTGGTACTTGGAGATGACCATCTCCCAGGCTCGCATCCGGTGCGCCTTCTTGCGCGACAGGACGATCTCGCCTGTCTCGTCCTCCATCCCTTCCAGGAGGACCTCGACGCTCTCACCGGGTTGTGGGGGCGGCTCGTCTTCCCACTCGTTGAGGGGCACGAGTCCTTCGGACTTGTATCCGACATCAACGACCACTTGGTCGCCGACGATCTCAATGACCTTACCGGCGACGATGCCGCCAACCTCGAAGCTCTGACCTGCGCTCAAATACTGATCGAGGCCGCCAGACTCGTCCTCACCGGCAACAACGGCGATGAGTTCTTCGTCGCTGACGTCGAATTCGCGGAGCAGGTTGCGATCTACCATGTTTGTCCGTTTCGATACGATCCCTCGCGAGGCGCGGGGGGGTTGGGCATGCCGCCGTGAAGGAACGACCTGGTCAGGATCATTGTCCTTCGTGAGTGCCGACTCGATCCCTTGCGCGAACGAGTCGTTGGCTGCCCTGGCTCAATTGGAAAAGAAGTAAGGAAATAACCCGCCCTTCCACGCGAAAAGGCGGGCTGACGCAAAAAGTTATTATAGAAGGAGGTCGGGAAAAGACAACCGGTATCAACGGATTTACCGATGGCATGCTGTCTCCCAGGCGGAGACGCGCCGAATGTAGCGGTTTTGCACCCAACTTTGGGGCAGGGGCGGGAAAAACTGATCGCGTCGAGCGCTTTGCCTCTCCTCGACCACTCCCATCTCGTCTCCAAGCTTGATTCCGAAATCAGGTTCGAATTCGATCCCAGCGGGCATAGGCGATGGTCCCGAACCCGATCAGCGGAGCCCAAGCCGAAAATTCGGGAGAAATGAGCGAATGTTCTCCCAGGTAACCCGAGAGGAACATCCCCCCGTAGAAGATGGCTGACGTCCCGAGCGACATGCCCAGGTTGATGAACATGTTCCGCCCATAGCCACCGAGGACCAGCGGGAGACTCAACGTCATCAAGCAGAGGCTCAACAAGGGCCGGATCAATCGGCCGTGGAGGTACACGGAGATCTTCAGCCGTTCCGTCGAGCGAATCGAGCGGTCGGATAGACTTCGGATGAGATTGGCCGTTGTCGCGAACGTGTGCCAGTCACGGCCACGCGTGACCGACTCGAAGGTGAGGTTACTCTTCAAGAAATACGACTTTCCTCCGAGGTTGGGCATTTCCCCATAGGGTGGTGGAAAGCCCCGGAGGTCGGTGATCGGGATGAGCGGACCATCAGTGAAGAGGCTGTCCTCGATCCTGGGACTCAAGAATTTTGCTGCGCGGAGCAACCACCCTCCTTTATAGGGAGAGTTCGGTGCATCCGGTGGGATATACCGTGCTTGTTTCGCCGTGATCTCGATGAGTGGCCCGTACACATCGACAGGAATCGTGACATTGCATGGGAATATGGTTCGGGAGGCGCGATCGGCCGATGGGCCTTGGACCAGGATCGACTGCTCATCGTGCCGGCTGGAAACTGTGATTTTGCGGGTCCCGTCATCGTCGTGAGACTTGCGGAGCTCTTCGGCATAAGGCGGCATGATGAGCTCTTGGTTCAGCATGGCCACGAGACTCACGACCATGGTTGAAACCCAGACCGGTCGAATCACGCGCTGCGTGCTGATGCCGGCAGCCAACATGGCCAAGAGTTCGTTATTACGTTGCATCCAGGTCACGGTGAAGATGGCTGCCATCATCCCGATCACGCCGCAGAGCCGATCGTAGAACAGGCTCATGTGAATGAGATAGTACCAGCCCATGACCTGGAAGAGCTTGAGCCCGTCGGCCCGCTTGCTGAATTCATCGAGGTTTGAGAATGCATCGATGACGATGTAGAGACCGACGAGGGCGATAAAGCAGATGAGGTAAGCCTTGAAGAACGCCCAGTAGCGCTGGCGATCGAGAATTCCCACTGCCGGCTCCCTCCCTCAAGACGGTATCCACAGGGTTTCGAGCTAATCGTTTGTGGACTATTGATTGTCAGGAAAGTAATGCCCGATGCTGCGCAACTCTCGTAGGGCAGGCCTTGGCCTGCCGAGGCCTTTCGCCAACGTCTCGGCAGGCCAAGGCCTGCCCTACGAAAACGAATCCTTATCTGTGATTCCGAGCGGAGAACGGACTTTCGTTTTCTGACTCTCGATCGAGCGGTTTGCGATCGGATCGCCTACAAAGTCACGGAAGACCGTGGTGAAGTCTGTGGAGTTTATGCGTTGAACACACCATAATCCGATGCTCTGTAGATAAGCCACCAGCGCCACCCGCAGCGCCTCTTTACTGCCCTTGAGCCACGTGGGCACTCTCCTGTTTTCGCGTGGGCTCACCGGGGCGAAATCTGCTCTTGTGCTTTGTCAACCCTAAGAGAACGGGTGCAGACGGCCTGCCGTAGGGTGGGCATTGCCCACCGATCTTCGCTGAGGCCAACAGTTTGGTGGGCAATGCCCACCCTACCCAAATGAATCGCTTACCCGTCAAGCGAACGTTGACAAAGCACTAGTGTCGAATCACTGACGGCCAGACGAATCCCGAGAGAATCGCTAGCAAAAAATTCCCCAACCAAAGTGCAATCGTCGGGTTCAGAATATCTTCCTTGCCCATATTCGTGCCCAGCAAGACCAGGGGATAATAAAGAGTAATGATGGGCACGAAGCAGGAGATGAATGCACTCAAGAAGTCACGGCGTGCGAAGAGAATCCCGACGGGAGCCCCAAGCATTACGAAAAAGAGCGGTCCGCACGCTAACGCGACCCGTTGTTGCTTCTCGGTTTCATACTGTTTCCAGTTCATGTCCCAGGTGCCGTAGTCAACAAACGACCGGTGCACCTGAGCCCAATCGACGCGATTCATCCGCCCCATGCCCATCCAGAGCGACGCACCCATCGATTGCCGCTTGCGCTCTTTGGCCATCTTGCGGCGAAAGTCGACCTGGTCAGCGATCAACTCGGGGGTGGTCTTTTCCTGCATCCGTTTCTCGGCGTTGTTGAGGCCGCGGTCTCCAGGAAGTTCCATGTCGATATAGGAGTTATTATAGGAGTTGTTAATCAGAAATACGTCGTCGTGTGGATCACTGATGTGTGATCCGTCGAGGTAGATTCTGGCGAGTTTCTTCTCGGTATCGAAGTGAACCACAGCCTTTTTGGCTTGAATGACGCTGTCGAAATTGTTCGGATCGCGCGATCCCGATACCCGATGCTTGAAGGTTGCATCGATCATCGTTTTGTCTTCGACATCTTTCACCATAATCAGAAACGGCCAGCCATTATTATTGAACTCATGCTCATTCTTTAAGCATCGATAGAAAATTTCTTCCAGATTCCGGAACATGATCAGCTTGGCATTATGGTTCGCGCGCGGAATAGGAGCGTACGATAAGTAGATCATCAAGATGCTGAGGAAGAACCCGAGGCTGATGGACGGGAGTAAAACCGCAAAAGCGCTCACCCCCGCCGTCTTCACGGCGACGATTTCGTTGTCAGCCGCAAGCCTGCCGTAGACCACCGTTACGCTGAAGAGCAAGGAGACCGGGATCGTATAGGGCAGACTGGTCGGGATAACGTACGGAACGAGCGCGGCGATTTCGAGCGGGCCGAGGCCCATCTTCGACGCTTCGATCATCACCATGAAGAGCACGATGACAGTCGTCAGCGTCACGAGAGCCAGCATGAAGGCGCGGAGAACCTCGCCCATGACATAGCGCTGTAGGATTCCGAACACGGCGATTCCCCCAGCATCCGAGCCAAAGTCGAACCGCTCCGAGTGCCTGGCGACCGAATCGTTCGGTCGCGTTCCTCGTCAGGCAACCGGGTCGAGACAATCCGCGAGCGCCATGGACAACCGGCGGATCCCTTCCACCAGGTCAGCATCCTGCGGCACGCCGAAACAGATCCGCATGTGATTTACCGCGACAGGCCCCGGCTGCGCGGCAAAGGCGAAGGCGCCTGGTACATACAAGACCTCCTCCGACAAGCAACGACGGAACAGGGGCCCATCCATTCCCGTATCCAGATCCGGGGGCAGACTCAGCCAGACGTAAAGTCCGCCCTTGGGATGCGTCCAATGGACCAGATTTTCGAAACCCTGGAAATAGGTCTTCAAGGCATCCAGCAAGGTATCGCGCTTTCGACGGTAAATCGTGACCAGTTGCTTCACTTGCGCTTCGTAATGTCCTTCTGCGATCAGGTTGTCCAGAAGCACTTGAGCAAAATTGCTGGAACCAAAATCATGATTCCCCTTGAGCCGAAGGATCAAGCCGAGGAGAGAAGCCGGAAGAATCCCATAGCCGAGCTTCAGACCTGGACTGAACGTTTTACTGAACGTGCGGGCCAGGATGACCGTTTCTCCGGATTCGTCGAAACGCCAGACACTGGGAGGCTGATGACCATCATAAGTCAGCCCCCGATAGGCGGCATCCTCGAGGATGAAGATCGGTCGTCGCTTCGACCAACGCCTGGCTATCTCCACCAATGGACCTCGCCGATCGGCCGCGAGACTGACTCCCGAAGGATTCGAATGCTCGGAGACCGTGTAGATCAGCTTCACGCGATCGAGACGGCCCTGAGACTCGAGCTCTGCAAGAGTCGCCTCGAGGGCGTCGAGCTTGAGTCCTCCCTCATCGGTTTCGACTCCGATGACTTCCACACCTCGCGTTTCGAGCACACCAAGAAATACGAAATAAGTGGGCGACTCCACGAGAACGATATCGCCAGGATCGAGAAGCGCCTCTGCAATGAGATAAAGCAGTTGCTGTGATCCGGTTGTCACGACGGTTCGCGGCAAGACATGCTGAAAGGTGCCCTCGGCAACCTCTTCGTCTTGTTCCAAAAGGTCAACGAGCCGCTGACGCAGGCCCGGATCACCGATCGTGGTACCATACTGCAATGCGCGCAGACCTTCGTTCCGATCGCGCGCGAGCCTCTCGACTCCCCGCGCGACGAAGTCGATGGGAAGGCTGTGCTGATCGACGAAACCGGCAGCGAGAGAGACCAGGCCCGGGTTATCCAGGGCCATCTGCATCAGGCTGCTAATCGCGGGGACGCTGGTCCTCTCAGCGATCACGCTCGAATTCTTCGGGGATGTCATGACGAGAAGGCCGACTCGTATTTCTGCAGAGTGTGGTAGGACATCAGGTACTGTAGCGATCGACCAATGGGTGTCAAGTTCGGTACACACGCATGAGGACCGCCATCCTTGCCGACACGGGGAGTTGCTTCCGGGTTCGGTACGGAGTTCGGTCTTCCCGTCAGCCCCGGACCCGGTTTCGGAACCCTCTCGGCACATCGTTTAAGCATAGCGGCGGTTGGGTCCTGGGCGAATCGTTCGGGCGCGAAGAAGGGAAGTACTCGATTGTACAACAAGGTCACCGACGCCTTGGGACGGTAGCCTCGATGATGCTCGATCTCTTGCAGAATCTCCTCGAGCGGACGTTTCTGAACCACAAAGCGATAAATTCCCATCCATGCCGGAGTTCGATCCATGCAGCCATGGCAATGGACGAGGATTGGCCAAGCCTCAGGGTCTTGCGCCAGCTTCAGCGTCGACTCGATGAACGAGTTCGACTCGTCTTCCTCGCCTTCGAGAGCCGGGTTCCCGACATAGTGAATGCCGTGCTCCTTGACAAAGCGGAGCTCATCGGGAAGGCGTGAACTTCGCAGTCGAGTATTCTCAGGAAAGAGATTGATAATGGTTTTAAAATGACGGCGAGCCTGAGCAACCTCAAGCCCTGGCTTCGTCGGCATGGCACTGATGTAAATCTTGCCGGGTTCGACCGTCCGGAGCCGGCTCAGCGGCCGGTGGTACCACGTCATCGTGATCCCTCCCACCACTAAGCCGAACCAGCCGAGACCGCCCACTGCGACGCAAACGATGCGGCGTGAAATCGAGAGCGAGGGAATCCCGAGTAACATCCGTACAAGTGCCAGGTCGAACGCCAACAATCCCAACGTGTACGCCCAGCGCGGCCAGTAACCGACCGGTTCGACACCTGGGATTTCGAACTGACGGCAGGTCACCAGGACGAGCGCGACGACGAGCAAGCGGAGTGCGCCTCGATCCTGGAGTTGATCGCGCAGCAACGACCAATGGCCGCGGTAGGAGGCGAGCGACCCGATCATCATCGCCGCGAGCACCGCAGCCGTGAGGACGAGTCCCAGCTTGAGCGAGAGGGGAGAGGTCGGGTCGATGATCGAGCGCCACCCCCAGCCATGCCAGCCGTCGAAGGTCGGTCCCGGGGTCGAGGCATGCCAGTACGCGGCCAGGGCAAGTGCCAGCGCGGCTGGCCAGACGCGAGGCCGGTTCCGCTCCAGCAGGCGTCCCGCGAGCGCGAACATGGTCGCGCCCGAGGCGAAGTAGATCGCGACCCGGTCGATGGTATCCCCGGGCTCGGCAAGCCGGTACGCCGGCGGTGGACGTCGACTCATCGTCGGGCGTACGACCATCGGGAACTCAGGATCGGTGTCGTCGGGAAAATCGACGACATGCCAAACGGCCGGTAGGGCTGCAACCAGGAGCACGAGCCAGTGCCAGTATTGGAAGCGAGAACGTCTGTGCGGCTCGGTATTGATTGAAGACATCAAGAACCTTCTTCCGTGAAGCCCGGGACGAGCGGCAACGTCCGTGAAGGTTTCCGATCGAAGGTCGGCTTCGAATGCTCGCTCGGACGTCTCTGTGACGCTTGCATGCACAATCCCGTCGCAAGAGTGTTCATCGGTCTCTCGACCGCGCGTCGGTTCTGGCGGACCTCTCAGGCGACCCTTTGATCGGACTCAGGCCAGAAGAAATACTCATTACTGTTCGCTGGGTGAAGACGAACCTGGTCTTCCAGCAGGTTGAGGAACGATTGCACCCAGTGTTCGGTTTGCTCGGGATCCGTCCCATCGCTCAAGACTTCCAAAGGGGAGAGGAATTCGAGGTGATATGTCCCCTGGGGCAACATATGGCAGAACACCGGGACGACGGGTGCGCCCGTCATCGCCGCGAGACGGACCCACGTTGCCGAGAACTGATAACGATGCCCCAGGAATCGCGCCGACTGTGTGTTCGGACCTGTCCACCGTACATCGCCGGCGAGGTAAAGTAGCATCCCTGCCTTGAGCGCCTTCGCAGCACGCAGGATCGACCCGGCCGAACCGGTCGCATCCCCCTTCCTCGAGATGAAAAGCCGGTCCTGGGCGAGTGGACCCTCGCTCTGAAACTGGCGTTCGAGGAATTTGGATACGTGGCGAGGCCTCTCCATGTAGAAGCGAAGCGGATAGTTATGCCGAGCTAACCAGTGACTGGGCAACAAATGGGCCCCGTAGTGACTTGTCAGCAAAATGACACCGCGGCCCTGAGCGATGGCTGCCTCGAGTCTCGCTCGTCCCGAAACCAAGAACATCGGCTCCGCTCGCGCGTCGGATACGCCGTCGAGTAAGAGGTCGCGTGTTCGCCACCAAATCTGATTTCCCGCGAGGTCCTTACTGACTACCTCGACGTCCCAGTCGCACCCCAGCATTGTTCCCGTGCGAGCGACGGCGCTTTGATAGCCCTGGCGCAAATCCTTGAGTAGGCGATACTCGGTACGTCCGATCCCCGCGACGACTCGCGAGGCGAACGGCAAAGGGAAGAGACGCAAGACCGGCAGCACACGCCGCAGCAGATACTTACGGATATTCAGCATTCGCCGATCCATCAGGGACTCCCTTCCCCAGACCAAGTCGCTTTCCGGACGAACGCAAGCCTCAGGCCACCGCGCGACCGCGCCTGGCCGCGATGTAATTCACAAGGTCGGAGATACTTAGGAGGCTCGGCAAGTCGTCGTCATCGACAACCACGTCAAACTCATCTTGAAGCTTCAAGATGA